>Ga0100380_10007444_pt1 | contig 10939 bp, 5 predicted proteins | sample CryGeymeta201504_FD_80417 | JGI IMG/M metagenome (GOLD analysis project Ga0100380, IMG submission 80417) | Groundwater microbial communities from Crystal Geyser aquifers in Utah, USA - Crystal Geyser metaG 2015-04 | ecosystem: Environmental > Aquatic > Deep subsurface > Groundwater | place: USA... | reverse complement strand
ACTTGGCCATGCAAACAAAATCAATGGCGCACCTTTCTCGGTTTGCCATACTGCTTCCATTGCGGCTGTTTTGAGTGGTTGATATTTGTGAACTAATAAACCAACTGCATCACCAATAAAAATTTGAATAGGTATTAAAACAACAATCCCCCACATAGCAATTGAAAAACATTTTTTCGCAAATGCCATGTGTTGTTTTTTCACTAAGTAATACGCTGTAATCGCACCGATAATAATAAACGTTGTTAAATAAGCCGCTAAGAGCATATGTAAAAATCGATGTAACACTAGCGGATTAAAAATGACGTGCCACCAACTGTTTACCACAAATCTGCCACTGACCATATCTGCACCGGCTGGATGTTGCATCCAAGAGTTTGCAGATAAAATCCAGAATGCTGATAATGTGACACCAACAACAACTAATATAGTCGATAAAAAGTGTAATTTAGCGCCAACTTTATTCCAACCAAAAATCATCACGCCTAGAAAACCCGCTTCGATAAAAAATGCGGTTAATACTTCGTAGGAGAATAACACACCGAGTACTGGCCCAACTCTATCGGTAAATCCTGACCAGTTTGTCCCTAATTGAAACTCCATCACAATGCCGGAAACAACACCCATACCGAAGGTTAACGCAAATACTTTCGTCCAAAATTTACAAATTTCTAAATAAAGTGGATTTTTTGTTTTCAGCCATACCCCTTCCATAAAGACTAAGAAAGTTGCAAGACCTATACTAAACGCTGGAAAAATAATATGAAAGCTAACGGTAAATGCAAATTGCAGACGTGAAATGAGTTCCGTTCCCACGCGCTATCTCCTTGAATTTGATAGGGTTAAATTCTTTATAACATTTAATCACATAGTTTTCAATAAAAATGGTGCTTAACTCAAAATTATAGACCCGTAATGTTAAGTTACGGGGTAAAGGCCTTTTTTACATCTCCCTTTTCTTGGATAGCTAATTTTTGTCCAAACATCGTATGCGTTTGATTTTCAGCATACGTTGCGTTGGTTAAAGTTGATTTACCTAACTCTTTTTTAAACTGAAATTCATAAATCAATTGTTTGCCTTTTTCAAGATATTGGATAGCCGCACTCGTTGGCAACGTATTTGCTTTATGTAATGCGTTTAACAAAGCTGTCTGCACGCCATTAAAATCTATATTTGGCAACACAGGAAATGGTGTTTCTAACGTTGCGTTTAGTTGATAATGATCATACGCATTTTGTAATGTGACTATTTGATTATTCAATGCTTGCAAAGATACTTGTACCGTATCATTCATAAATCCTGCGATAGTCAAATAATTGCATATCCAATCTGTATGCACCAGCAATTTTAAACAAGCTGGTTTTATTGTATTGATAATATCGAGCGCTAATGCTTTTTTCTCTTTTAACAATTCATCTTGCAGTGATGTCTTCATCATTTCACAGAATTGTGCGTCGCAGACTGATTTAGTCCCGTGCACAATCATAAATCGATATGCAGTCCGTAAATTACCAAAGAAATGTTTCTTTGCTTGGCTATGTTTATGTCGTTGCATATGTGGCTGTTTGCTCAATGAAGTCGCGCTATATACAGGATAGTTACGCCCTTGGTAATGAAAGGTAATCTCTAAACCGGCAACTGCATTTGCATTTAACACAAATTTTTTACCGTGTTCTTCACTCTTATGATGTCGCTTTTTAAAAGCATCGCCGTCCGGTGCTCGAAAATGATAGGTAAAATGACCTAATCCTATTTTTTCAGCCAAAAGTAATTCTGATGGAATATGTTTTTTTAAATCACGTAATAATTGCTGAATATTTTCAAGCTTGAAAAAATCACGATCGGGCGGTTTTATCTCCAACCCATTCGGAATATTATATTCATGATATTGTGGGTATGCTGAAACTTGCATATTACAAGAAGATAACATGTCATTAAAACCAGTGGTGATATCTTGATGATGCTGTAGTTTATAGTTTTGCAAGCGTTGTGTAACAGCACTCACGATTTCATTTGTGGCAAGCTGAAGCTGACCAAATAACTGCATATATAATTTTTCACTTGTTTGAAATGCGTTAATTATCTTTAACATAAAATCAATTTGTTTTTGAAACTGCGATAATATGACGCCCGCCGTGTCAAATTGATATTTATCCAGGAATAAAGTTTGTAATTGGAGATAAGCGGACACTGCTTGCAACCAAACTTCTGGATGGATGATGGATTTTATGTTGTATTGCTGTATATCATCTAATTTTAATATTTCTTTAGCATACACAAACATCAAACCAATAACATCCATGCCGCTATTTGATAATGTTTTATTTAGTATTTTATGCAGTCTTTCATGGTGTGTGATTGCATTTTCATAGATTGCGCCTGTGACAATGTGATTACTTGCTTCTTCTTTTGCATATTGACTAAGTAGATTAAGATTTTTTTCAAATTGTTTTTGTGTTACTGCATTAATACTCGAAATCCCATTGCTGATATTATCAATATCATTGATCGCTTGTCTTAAGTCTTTCAGCAATACGGCTTTAAAGCCATTATCGGTCATGTCACATAAAATTTGAATATCGCCGCTGATATCCGATAAACTACGCAACACTGGAATTGTCAACGTATGATTAAAATGATCTAACGCTTTAAATAACGTATCAAAATAATAATCCAATCGATAAAGAATATCGCGCTTGGTTTTTTGTAATTCTTCTCGTAATTGATGGACTTGTTTGGAAATAATATGAAGCTGTTTTAAAATAATTTGATTTAAATCTGGATTTTTATTTTTGTTAAATAATGAAAATATTTTAAGTACCGCCATACCAATCGTGCTAAACGGGCTTAACGTCGCAAACCCCATTGAACCGCTTGCGAAGATTTGTTGAATTGCATAACCGATGTTTACGGTATTATGCGCAAGATGTGCGGTAACTGCCAATGGTTCACATTGAATAAAACCTGCTAACGTCGCTGCAAATTGACATGCATCTTGCAAACCTTGATATTGTGCCATCGTGTATTGCAATTTTGCTTGCTGCAAACGCTCAATTTCTTGCACTTCAATATAGCGGGACATATCATTTAGTTTTGATAATAATAAACCACTCACAAGTCCTGTTTGTTGCAATTGTTGGGTGATGGCTGTTGCCTGCTCTTGGGTAATTGCATTTTTTAAAGCTTGTCCATTATTTTGTGTAATCATTGCTTTTATTTCACGTAATAATGCTTGTCGCTCTTGTTCGCGCGAGATATCTATCGCTTTATCAATACCAATCGGTAATGAAATTGACTCTGACTTTTGATTAGAAAAAATTTGGTTGCGATGCATTTGTAAAAATTGCTCTTTTGACATGCTCGCATCTTTTTGTTGACTTAATTGACCAATATACGCATCATTCACTTTCTCGCCTGCACAAAGTAACAATGTCAGCGCAACACCCGCCCAAGGGGTCAGCTTAGCAAAATTGGCACCAATGCTTGCTGCAAACAGTGTCCCACCGACAACGTATTGATGATACGCAATTTCCATATCAAGCGCCCTGTTTTCAGCGAGACGCTTTGCATCTAACATATTTGCCATCACTGCCACATCACTTTGTGACAGTGAGGCAATAGCCCACTCATTGGGATTTTTAGTGGATTCTAAACCGTAGACCAAATATTTTTGATGCTCTGAGTTGGTGAAATCCAAGGCATTCACATTCAATACATCTAATGCATTCGCATAAACAAAAGCATGTTTTTCAATATTCAACATTTGCTTGACTTGCTCTGGATTATCAAGCAAATCAATGCTCTCGACCCAGTTTTTTGCTTGTTGAAATTTTTGTTTATTTTCACTGAATGTCGCTTCAATATCAATCATGTTAGCACCTCTGTTGCAATACTTTATGTACCATATTGCTATACAATAGCTTGATTTTTTGTTTGTCGCATCAGTAAAAATACGTAGTGAAAAATATTGATTCTAAGTAATTTTACGCATTCAAAAATAATTGATTTTATCCAAAATAAACAAGGGTGCTCTAAAATACTTTCAAGAGTACATTTAATCTTAGCACTATCATTTTTTTTTATGATAGTAAATTCAACCTAAAAATTGGAGTGCAAATCATGCCTAAAGAAAACAATAATGCATCTAAAACTGATAATCAAGTTAAAACGGAAGATAGAAAAAAGACTAATCCATACCGACTTAAGTTTCATGGTGAAAATAATGTAACCACTAAAATTCTTGGAACAGAGGTGGAGCTAAAAACAAATAATGACATTGAAAAAGAATGCTGCAAAAAAGCGGTTTGCAACATTCTTTGAAAGTAAATATTTTGCCTGCATTTCATCTATTGAAGTGCAGGTAATAACAATCATTGAGGAGCTACATCATGTATAAAAGTCAGCTTGATAATAGTAAAGAAATCACTGCAAATAACTGTGCGGTTTCCCTATTGACATTAAAAAATCACGCGCAAATTGCTCTTGAATATGTGCAAGATAACAAGTTAATAACGGAAATATTAGATATAGGTGATAGAGTAACGTCAAAAATTTGCTGTGGTAATCTAGGTTGCGGTAATGTGACAGGCTACGCTGGTGACGCAAAAGTGCATGACCGCTTTTTTGATAAATTAAAGTATGAGAAAAAATCTGCTGTGGCACTTGTCAATATTGAAAAAGCAATGGCAATGAAAAAAACAGCTCTTGAAAAAAAATATAACTTTAGTTTATTCGGTCATGCGAGTGTTTTTAATGTCCTTAAATCAATGTGTGGTGCTGAACCTGGATATAACTGCATCTCATGGGCAATCGAACTATTAACCATCAGTGGTATAAAAATTGAAATCGATGGTGGTGGTTTTAATGTGGTTACTCGCCCAAATTCGCATGTTGAAAAAAAATTTAATCCTATTGGAATTAAAGAAGCTGTTAGATTTGCCAAAGATGGAAACATTGATGCGTTTCGCGCGAACTTTTCTACAGATTTCAACGTTAACCAAGTTGTTAAAAATGCAAGCGCTGGGCCAGTTGAGTCATTTTTAGGCAAGTACTCGCCTTTGGCATTAGCTGTTAGTTATCATCAATATGAAATGGTTAAAGTATTAATTCAAGAATATAATGCTAACATTTACCAAAAATCCGGGCGCAAAGAAGACTTTGATGCGAAAAGGTGTATCAAACAAAATTTTTGGTTTGCGAGAAAATCACCTGAAGAAGCAAAACAAATTAAAGCACTGCTTAAAAGTCTTTGATTAATTCAGTTTTTATTAAGGTCACGTAAATGCTTTATGTGACCTTAATAGACATATTGAGTTTTAACAAATGGAACACCGTGATCTATCATCAACTGAATCGAAGATACCTAAATGCCTGTCAAGTTTTTCAAAAAACAGCGCATACTTGTTTACTGGACGTAACATGTTTGCTACCTCATTTATTTTCGCTTTTCCTTCATTTTCCTCACCATCACAGATTAACTTGAGACCTTTGTATTTTTTAATCAATACACCTTCATAACCGCTAAAATGGCGCTTATTTTTTTTATAAACGTTTAAATACTGCATTAATAGAGGGTTCAGGAATACCTTTTTACTGTCTGATGCTTCTTCAGAATAAAAACGAAAGCCAGTGGAAAACAAAGACCAATAATTTGACTTTAGTTCATTTATTGATTCGAGCGCAATGCCACGGTTATTGAAAGTAGTCAATAAAAGCTTAGAAGCATTTTCATAAAGTAATTTTCGATGTTCATTTTCTATTTTATCTGTTTGCAGTATATTCCAGCAATTATTAATAAAATTGTTGATAATTGCGGTATTGTTAAGGGTACTTTCATATTGCGATTTTTGTTTAGCATCATCGCACAGAATATACGAATCAGTTTTCACTATATAGCATGGCTCATCTGAATTAAATAATTTCCAGCCATATTCAACAATATAATCAATTAAAGACTTTAACATTATCATACTCTCTTGTATCTTATAATTTCTTTCTAAATGAAGTTCAACCCAATTCATTACGGCTAGCATCACGCTGGTTTCCGTACCAATTTCGCGAAAATCTTTGGTTAATATCAGCGCAACCAAAAGGTACTCACCTGCTTTCTCTAGATATTCCCCCAAAATGCAAGCTTCTACTGCTTCAAGTAAAATTTCATTGACTTCTTGAAATGAGCTATCCCATATATTAATTAACATCAAACATTCTTCGTATATAACGCACGCTTTTTCGTAATCTCCCTTGGCACAATATAGCGAGCCTATTTTTCTCAATAAGCTGTAGCGTTTGGGATGACACTTAGAAATAAAAGACTGTACTAAATATTCACGACACGTTTTATTTACATCGCCAGAATCAAAAGGAAAACTCAAACTAATCGTTAACTTAAAGAAAGGAAATTTCAATTTTTCTAAAAATATGAGTGCGGACTGATACCACAATTCAGCATCATCAAAATTAGCTTGTTTCATTAGCCAATCCCCTTGTAATGTATGTGCGTCAACATACAATTCAATGACAGGGTATTGCATTTTTTCTGTGGGTGATTTTGCAAGCACTCGATTTAAGTAGAAATCTACTTTGTCATTTAATTGTAATATTACTGCGGCTTTCATTGCACCAAGACTAAGCTCTTTATCAAGAACATCATCACTCAGCAATAAATTTTTCCTTCTTTCAATTGCTTCCTCAATAAGTATGAAAGCACTTTCTATTTCGCCCTGCGAAAAAAATTTATTTACATAATATCTTATAAATTCAATATTATCAGGTGCTAGTGCTAACAAGTTTTCATGCTTTGTGATTTCTTCATGAAGTCGAAAAAACGAAATGTTATCAAATGAGTTTTGAATTGTAAAATCACGTATGCTGTATGATGTTCTCCATACAGAGACATCGCCATTGGTGTTATAAAATTGATTAGCCACCTTGCTTAAAGGAATTAATGTTTTAAATATTTCGATTATTTGTTGACTTTCAACATCTGAGAGAATATAAATGCTATCATATTCATCTTTATTAAATAAATCAATTTGCAATAAGGGATGATGCACGTGTTCAATTTCATCTCGATAAAAAAGTTGTACTTTAATTCTTAATGATAGTATTTGTGAAAGTGCATCCTTGAGGTCTTCTTGAAAAAACTCATTTATAATTTTTCGCTCTACTAATGTGTCTATGCGATCTTGTGTGGAATTTTTCTTTAAATCCATAAAAAATGATACACATTCAAATGACATGCTTATCAATCGATATAATTCTTTTTTAATCTGGAAATAGCGCTCTTGAAACCGTTCATCATCCAATGGTGGTTTATATTTATCGAGCATTGGTTTTAGCAATTGCAACGCTTGTTTTTCTCGATTTGAACGCGCAGCTTCAGAAAGTGCATGTTGATAAGCTTGAACAAGGGGATGTAAATCTTCTTGTGTGTTAGCTACGATAGGACACACTGTCTTTAATGCATTTGATAAATGTTCATGTTCTTCTAAAATTTTTTCATCCGTCGCTAATGTAATAAAATCATCCACTGTTCCTATCAGCTCAAATACGCCTTGACGCCCTAAGGGATGTAGTCCTGCGGTATCGATACTAAAACCGCTAGGTGTTGGACTGGTACTTTTAACGATAACATGTCGTAATACATGGGCATTATCTTTAAAGCGCGATAAATCTATCGCATCATTTGTTAAAATAGGAAACTCAGTTTCACCCATATTAATTATCATTAATTCAACTAAATCCGCAAGCTTTCTAAAATATGCTTTAATAGCGATTTCTTTTTCTGCCGTTTCTGGTTTTGCATATAAAAATCCATACTCAATATCCGAATATGGACACATTTCATCGCGCGCCATAGAGCCAAAACCGATAGGCACCCATGTGACATCTTTTAAATCATTCCCTAATAAATTTTCAATACTATAATTAATGATAGATAAAAACAATGCTTTAAATTCATCTGTTATATATTTCGTAATATCATAGCCTGGCTTATTTTCATCTAACATGTTTTTTGCTAATTGACGAATTAACACAAGCCTCTGTCTAAAATCAATGATATGCTTGGAAAGATGCTCGACTGATGGCTCTAACCCTGTTTCATTCATAATAGAATCAATGGTAACGCCTGCCAATGCTTCCGTTAGCACTGCAAAGTCAGCGTCTACGTTATTATCTTTCGATGCAACAAAAAAGTTTATTTGCTTATTGGATTGTTGTATCGTTTGGTATTTACACCACAATGCAATACCCGCATTATAACAAAGCAACGATAGCTTATGCTCTTTTTTAAGTTTGAATAATTTAGCAATGTTTAAAATACAATAAATTTGACCTGGCAGACTATTTTGTTGTGATTTTGAATCTTTGAGTATTACTTCATATTGCGGAATTAACCTGTTAATATTATCAATACTGATATTATGTGCTAGTAGTAATTGGCTTGCTTTTTCTCTCATTGCTACAGGCATGTTTTCATAAATTTTTGCTAGCAAATTTTTCATGATATTAACTCATCAGAAAATTAACTCAATTGTTTTATCAAGGTTACAGAAAGATTTTACGTAACCTTAATAAATATTTTTGACTTTAACAAATGGAACAAGATGGTTTTTTATCTGCTGAATTTAAATAATCCAATTCATTTGTCACGCGTTGAATTATACTTATGTCAGCATTTTCAGATTTGAACATAGTTAATGCTGCATGCATTAGTGCTTTCCCTTCATCTTTTTCACCATCAATTATTAACTTAATGCCTTTAAATCTTTTAAATGCAGCTTGATCTTGCGCCGTAAAATTTTTATGATTTTTTTCAAAATAATCGAAGTAATCTCTTAAGATATCATTCCATTGTATTTTTGCATCTTGTGATTGTTCATGTTGATAAAAGTGTACTCCTTGAGCCAGTAATGACAAATAAATTAATTGTAGTTCAGTTAGTTGAACAGGTGCAATGCCAGATTGTTTTAAAGTGGCAAATAAAAGCATAGATGTATATCGAAACAATTTTATTTTATCTGCGATTTCGTTTCTATCCATAAATTCATTACAAAACCTAAGTAAGTTAATAATCATAGCTGCATTTTCTTTAGATTTTTTCTTTTGAATTTCTTGCTCAATTTCATCTTGCTCAACGCCAGAATCAACAAAAAATAAGTTACTATAAAGATTATTGATAAATAAACTATCTCCATAATCATTAACATAATCTGCCAAAACTTTTACAAATATAACGCCATTTTCTACTACGTAATTTTGTTCTAAATTAAATAAAGCATATTCTACGATGACTTTTACTAAGCTGTTCTCTGCTTCATGTTGATGCAATGCTTTATTTGCATTGAAAGCAAATTGAAAATATGAGTTCGCTTTATCAAAATCCTTGGCCAAAATGCAAACCCTCGCAGCATCCATTAAGATAGCCGTAATCACTTTATGCAAGTCACTACACGCATTCTCACGATAGTCAAATGCTTGTAAACATTGTTCATACATATCTATAGATTTTCTGTAATGTTCTTGAAGACAATACAACTCGCCTAACTTTCTTAAAACTCGCCCCTTAATTGGATAAAATTTATCAAAATGAGGGCGCTTTTGTATATATCTATTATATTTTATTTTTTCATCCATGCCGCTTTGGGAGTTTATTACTAACCTATAATTAGCATACTCGGGTTTTAAAGATAATGCCAATGCTTTCTGATAATAGTCTTCGGCACTATTTAAATATTTTTTCCTTAATAACCAATCACCTTTTAAAGTATATGCTTTAATATATAACTCAATGTATTGATATTCATTATTTCCTGTGGTCACATCTGAAAGAAATTGGTTTAAATACAAATTAAATTTGTCATTTAGTTCTAATACAATTGCCTTGCTCGCTGCTTCCAATAAAAGTTCTTTTAAAATAAGTTTATTAATAGAGGCTGATTTTTGAATTCGCTCAATTGCATGCTCAATGAGCATAAGCGATTTTTCTTTTTCGCCTTGATGAAAAAGCTCATTCGCAAAATTTTTAAGTACCTCAACATTATCTGGTGTTAACGCTAAGAGGTATTTAAATAAAACCAACGCATTACCAATATGGCCAGTTGCTGCACTGGCTCGTGCTTCATCGAATAAATTGTTTGCTTTAAAGTTATTTTTTGAAAATAAAGAAAAATCTCCATTTTTGTTATAAAACTGATTGATGGCCTTATTTAAAGGAATTAATGTTTGAAAAATCTCAATGATTTTCTGAACATCATCTTCTGTCAGTATATAAACACTGGCAATTTCTTCTCGCTCTAATAAATCAACTTGCAATAGAGGGTGATGCACATGCTCAATTTCATCTCGATAAAAAAGTTGTACTGTTATTCTTAACAATAATATTTTTGAAAGGGCATCCTCTAGATTTTTTCGCCCTTTATCTTTTAAAATTTCTCTGTCATACAATGCGTTAATACGATCTTATGTAGAATTTTTATTTAAATCCATAAAAAAAGACAAACACTCAAATGACATGCTTATCAAACGATATAATTCTTTTTTAATTTGGAAATAGCGTTCATGAGACCTTTCTTCATCTAATGGTGGTTTATATTTATCGAGCATTGGTTTTAGCAATTGTAACGCTTGCTTTTCTCGAGTAGGACGCGCAGTTACAGAAAGTGCATGTTGATAAGCTTGGATAAGTGGGTGTACGGTATCTTGCGTGTTATTTACCATGGAACATACTGTTCTTAAGGCATTTGATAGATGTTCATATTCTTCAAGGATAGTTTCATCTGTCGCTAATGTAATAAAATCATCCACTGTTCCTATTAGCTCAAAAACGCCTTGACGCCCTAAGGGGTGCAACCCTGCGGTATCGATACTAAAACCGCTAGGTGTTGGACTGGTACTTTTAACGATAACATGTCGTAATACATGGGCATTATCTTT
>Ga0100380_10007437_pt1 | contig 10950 bp, 8 predicted proteins | sample CryGeymeta201504_FD_80417 | JGI IMG/M metagenome (GOLD analysis project Ga0100380, IMG submission 80417) | Groundwater microbial communities from Crystal Geyser aquifers in Utah, USA - Crystal Geyser metaG 2015-04 | ecosystem: Environmental > Aquatic > Deep subsurface > Groundwater | place: USA... | reverse complement strand
TCGGACTTCCGATCTCAGTGCCTTGTCTTGTTGTTGCTGTTTTTGTTTACTACCACTTCTTTGTTGTTGATGACGAGAGTTCTTCCCAGTACCAGAGTAGGTATTATTACTGTTATTGTTATTATAGTTGTTGGAATTCTTCCTTATATTTACTTCATTATCATCATTTTGGTTTTTACTTTCTTCAACTATTTCATTAGGAGCATTAACTAGTTCATAAGTAGCTTCCATATTATCAATTTGATCATTGTTATTATCAATATAATTGTTTTCTTGAAGTAACTCTTCAATACTAGGTTCATTAATATTATTTTGGTTAATATTTATCACCTTAATATTATTCTCATTATTATCATTATTCGCTTTGGGATTTTTATCGTTATTTATAATCACCTTTTTTATATCTTTTACATTTTTAGAAGTATCTCGTTCTTTTAACTCCTTATTATAGTTGTATCTTAATTCTCTACTTCTTTTTTCTTCTTGCTTTATACTCAAATCTCTTTGTTCTCTGTATTGTTTTTCTTTTAATTCTTGTTCAACTAATTCTTTATCTTCTAATTCACTATCTTTGAATTTACTACAAACTCCTTCATAAAATCTTTTAATTGTCTTTTGAATAAGGTTAATATTCTCTAAGATTTTAATACATTTTCCTCTATTCATATCAACTGCTTTTACTAACCAGAAGTTCTTTCCTGAATAATAATTAGATGGAATATATGCATTTGATTTTAAACCTAATTTATCTACTCCTAGTGTGAATAAATTACTATATTTAAGAAACTTTTTTTCAATCTTCTTATTTTGACTATACATGTTCTCACTTTCAATAATATAATCATTTATATTATGAAACATTGTACTGAAACTATCAAACTGTTGTAAATACCAAGGACTTTCATATTGGAATAGTATAGTAAATGGTATGTATTTAAATACATCTAAACCTTTTTTCTCGCAGTATAGCATAATATTAATAAACAGCTGAAGTTTATTAGAAATAGTCGAATGGTGTTCGTAATGATTAACCATTTGCTTCATATTATGCTTACTTAAACTATTAAAATCAATACCAAGTGTTGTTTCCTTCCATTTAAAAGTAAATAAAGTAGTGACAGGACTTAAACATTCTCTCCAGTTTGCTCTGTGTTCAAAGCACTTTTTAACAAGAGGAGCATTGTTTCCACCTGCAACAACATACTAAATAGTTATATGAAATTATATACATAGTTTATTTTCTCTCCTATTTTAAATATCTTCTGTTGCTTCTTAAGGCCTTTATCTTTATTAAATATAGCAACATCTCCATCATCAAAAGACTTTTCATTAACCTCTGCTATAACATTAGGATCTGGCTTTAAGCTATTAAAACCAATACTGCCAATTTTACTAGGAACGGTTATAACTTCTTTAGATGAATTAGAATTTCGGGGATTTGAAAAGCTTGTACTAACTAAATTTGATGAACTATTCGATGAGTTAGTAGATATATTTGAATTAGAATTATATTTCTTTTCACTATTGACTTTTTTGACTTTGTCGTTTCTTTTTAGCATCGGGCTATCAATAGTGTTACTATTATTACTTTTAATATTTTTTATCTGTGGGGAGGTTTCTGATAATTCTTTTTTTACGTCTTTCATTGAAGATCCTAATATATTTGAAGTTTTATTTGTTGTAGTTGTTAAGTTTATAGAGTCTTTTAAGGCTTTGTTGACTAATTTGGAAGATAAGGCATCCTTTGATTTATTCACAATATTAATTTTTTGCGTATCCTTTTGAAGGCATTTATTTTCTTTTTGATTTGTATAGTTGTTGATTGATTTACTAAACGCTTCTTTAATATTGTTAGAATGAGTACTTATTGGCTTAGGACTTGAAAGTTGTTTCACTGAATTAATTTGATTACTACTTAGTTTTAAAGTGCTGCTCTTTTTATCATTTAAATTGTTTTTACTAAAAATTAATAGTAAATTAATAAATATATGTACAAGTATATAATATAAAGAAAATAAATCAATTAGTAATATTATTACCTATTCTCACTTTTGTCTACTTTTTCCTGTTTTGAATTTCCATTATTTCCACTATTTCCATTACCTAAATCTATAGTCTTACTCATTTTTATTTGTTTATCTAAATTTCCTAATATTTTATTCTCAGCCGTATGAGGAATTATTTTCTCTTCATGATTAATATTAATAAGATTATTAAAAGTTATCTTATCATTCTTATCTTTCTTTGGCGTTGTTGCCTTCTTTTTGATTATAACTTTCTCAGTTGACATTTCAGAGCCCCTTTTATTTGCAGAATGAATATTATTGATAATAGGCAACACCACTATAATGATTTAATAAATATAAAAATTTTTAACAATTATATACATGCTGATTGTTTCTTCTTCTTTTTCTTCTTTTTCTTCTTATTATTATTATCTGGTTTAATTGTAATTTCATTTATTTGATCTTCTTTAATTGGACTTAATTCGAGTGGGTAAATATTCTTTAATTTAGGTGAAAGATTTGTTTTATCTGATTCTGTTTTATTTTTTCTTTTTACCTTTGTTGATATATTTTTATTGATTTTTGTTGAGTTACTCCTTGTTTTACTTGTTATTTCTGATTTAATTTTTTCGTCTTGGACTTCTTTTGTTATTGTTTCTTCTTTTTTTATTTTTAAGTTTGGCTCATTGATAAGCATTTTTAAGTTTTAATTAATTATTATATTATTATGTTATATTATTATGTAAGTTTGTTTTACGTAATATTTCAATGAAATTTTTGATTTAGAAAATTAATATAATATAATCTTATAATGTTAGGTTATAGATTATATTAAGGAATAAAATTATAATGTAGATATAATATGATTGATTGTTTAGAATGATAAGGATTTTATGCCAACTTTATACTAAAATATCAAGTATAAATATTATTAATGATATTAATACAATGATTATTAAAATTAAAAATTTCTAATATATATAAATATAAATATTTATTATTTACATAATTAACTATATAAGAATAAATTTTAAATAATTAGTTTAGTTATAAAGCTCTTTTGGCTTGCATCTTAAGTTTTGAATCTCTTGTACATGCTTGACTAAATCGTACCAGATTTTGTCAGTAACAACAGAATCTTGTTTATAATCCTTGTGATTCAATACAAATTCTCTTGTATATTTAGCATCAGTCATTAAAGAGCCGTTACTTCTCAATTTTATAAACTCTAAATGTCTTCTATAATACTCCTGGTCTTCCTTTTTATCAATAAATCTATTGACATAATCATTCATCATCCATAACAATCCTGGATATTTATATTTATCACAGCCACATAATATTTCTTCAATAGTCATTTCTTCAATTAACTCTTCATCTTTTTTGGGACATTGATGCTCTTTAATTATTTCAGGTAAATCTTCTTTTTTGCCGCAAAATAATGATTTATTCTCCCAGAAGTTAGTTGGATTAAGTGAAAGTCCATCAGTTCTAAACCAAAACTTTTCTTTGATTACAGCATCGTTAAGATTTGCTCTTCTAAAATTTTCATCAACCTTTGACATTGGAATAATAGTATTAAAATCATATTTATAAATCAATTGAGATAACAATATAACAAATGTAGAAATAGCTGCATTTTCATAAGGTGTAATGCTTATTTCAGGTACTCTTATTTCAATTTTAAAGCAAAAATCGTTGTCTTCAAGTCTAGGTGGTTTAAGACGAACAGAATTCCAGTTAGTAGACTGGAAGTTCTCGAAATGAGAGTAGTCGGAGGGTTCCTCAATGTCAATTTTCTCATCGAAGATTACTAGCGCATCTCTAATCATTAAATTACAAAAATGCTCTGAAAGTCTTTTGGGAATGCCAGCATCCATAAGTTGCTTTAGATATACCTCGTCTATATTGAATTTAGGATAATCGTTATGGTAATCTTGAACATAAACATTGTCTGATATATAAGAATATACATTAGAGTATCTGCTTTTATAAATATAATTTTTGCTTTTAGGGTCTTTCTCGTCATCTGTTCTATCATCAACACCTTGTGATATAATATCAAACCTAGTATCATGACCTGATAGTTGACCTTTTAGAATAGAAGTTCCGGCTGATAAAGCAAGTATAATAGGGGTCATTGGAATAATTAAGTCATAAGCAAGTTTTGAGAGATTAAGCGAGCAAAATCCAAGAGTAATCTGGAAGCAGCAGCAACCCATAGCGAATGCCATACAATCCATAGTTATCATTCCTGGGTTTGGCTCATCCTCTGTTTTTACTGTTAAGTTTGTTTTAGTGTCTTTATAAATAGGAATTTGAATATCTACCTTTTTTCCTCTTCTGTCACGTATATTCTTGGCTAATGTTCCAAATCTAGGATGCGATGTAAAGCATTTGTCTGGAATCCATTTACTATTCATAAAAGGGTTTTCTGTCAGAGTTGAAGAGTGGAAAAATCCAGGAATTTTTGACTCATGGTCTGAGTCTTTAATAAAATTCTTAGTTCCTAACATACCAAAACTTCCTAAGGCAAGAAAGTCTCCTTCTAATAGTTTCATTTTTACAAATTTCCATAAGTTTTCCATTGATAATTCAAGGGTAACTACTTCACTGTATAGAAAAGGTTTATTAGGAACAACTTCAATCATCCACTTTCCAAACTCTGGTTGAAAAATATAATCAGGATTTTCATCATGGTGAACAGAAATATCATGAAATATATCCTCTTGAGCTGATAAATTAATTTGACATACTTTTTTTTCGTCATCAATATGAATTTTATGGAATTCAAATTCATATCCAAATTTTGGGCCCATACAGCCTTTTTCTATTGAGTTCATCCATTTGATGATTTGTTTGATCGCTTGATCCTTAATGTACTTATGATACTTTTTTGATTCCTCCCACGATAGGGCTTTTCCATTTATTTTCAGAAATGCCATTAAATATATAAATAATAATTATTCATCATCATCTGGATTATATTTAAAATTTATTAAAGTCTCCAAAATTGAATAATTTATTAATACATAATCTTTTATAAAATTAAATTTTTTTAGTATTAATTAATATATTTAAAATGATTACTCATTCAAATAACATACTATTACATATTAAGACTATTAAAAATGCATATTAAATATATAATTTTAATGTCTTTAATCAAATAAATCAAATATTTCAAATTTTATTAATCTTCAATATCAAGACTTTTTCTTTTGCTATTTATCAAACAGTAACCTCTAATTCTACTTATCATCAATATCAAGTAGTCTTAAAAATTCTGTTAACCTTTCTCTTTCAAGTTTTTTAAACGGTTCTGAGTTAATACTTGCTGATTTATTTTCTTTTTTCAAGTCAACAATTTTCTTATGCTTAACTAGAATTGTTTGTAAATGTCTTGGGATAATTGTTTTTGTCTCAGGTAAGTTATTTTTGTTACTATTTTGTTGTTTCTTTTCCATTTCTTTAGCTTCTTCTTCCTTTTTATCTATAGTAGTTCTTAAAAACTCTGCCATTCTCCATAGTCTTACTTTTCCTTTTTCGTTACCAGTTATAAAGACATGCTCATGTCTATTGAAGGCTATATGATTAATAGGAATCTCCTTGTATTTCTTTTCATAAATTGCTTTCTTCCTATTTCTATTTAAGTCAAAGAACTTAATGTCTCCCTGAACGGTTACACACGCGAAGATGACCGAACACCAAGGAGACCATGTTATATCCCCTACCGAGTTTTGCAAATCGAATATGATAAGCGGAGCCAAAACATTTAAATGCCAAATTTTAACAGTCCAGTCAGCGGAGCAACTTGCAAAGATCTTTTCGTGATAAGGGTTCCAGGTTACTGTATATACTCCCATTGAATGACCTTCGTAGGATTGGATATAGTGTCCTCTATGCTTAACAGAGCATAAGTAGATATGACCTTCTTCAGTTCCTAAAACAAAAAGATTCTCATATCCTTTATGCTTATTAAAATCAAAGCACATTCCACCTGCATTTCCAAAAGTAAACGTTGATGAGTCACCATCTCCCTTATTAGAGTTAATGTTATCTGTTCCAGATTGTAAAAGTTCAGGGTTTTGATTCTCAGAGTATTTTAATAATATAATTTCTTCTGATTCCAATGTATTTTTATTAGTAAAAAATGACCATCGGTTGATTTTACCATCAGAGCTTATTGAGTAGAATTCATATTCACTTGGTTTATAAATGTGATACCATTTTACTTGCCATACTGGGTCCATGTGTCTTTGAGTACGAATATCACAGGTAATAACTGGTCCTTTAATTTTTTGTTTAATATCAAATACAGAAATTGTTCCGTCATACATACCAGCAACTAATAATGAGAACTCAACAGGATGAAAGTCAAGACATAAGACTCCGGAGTCTGTAGTATATCTTACTTCAGGATAGTAATTATTTTTAACAGAAAATACATATATGTAGCCATGTTCTAAAGTATCATCACTCTTATCGTTAGTTTCATCGCTTTTCTCATCTCTCTTCTTTGGGAAATTATAACTTCCATAACCTACTGCAAATAAATCTTCAAACTGGGGATTCCAGCACAAAGCAGTTACTGATCGATTTCTAACATTTGCATTATGAGGGAAGGCCAAAAGCATAAAGATTTGCTTATTGTCTATTAAGTCTTTTTCCTTATTCCATTCTCTGTAGTAATAATATGCTTCCCCGTTTAATATTTTCATTATTTGCTTTTCGACAAGTTTTAATGTCTTTAAAAGACTATTTCTTGAAAGAGCTCCACCCTTTTCATCATCAGTCTTCTTCTTTTCTTTAGGAATAATTCTTCCAAAGTTTTGGATCATTTCTTCTCGTTTTCTTTGCTCCTCATTTGCAATATAAATACCTAAATATTTGTCGAAAATATCCCATTTGTGGAGTATTCCAGAGTGATTATTCTTTTCTAATTTGAGTGTTTCGACTTCTCTAGAAATAATAGGAGGGTTAATACTTTGAGATGTTCTTTCAGCAAAAGTAAGTTGATTTCTCATTGATTTTACGGCCTCTGATTCATTCTCGCTAAATTCTCTACACTCTTTTGTAAAATTTTTCTTTATTTTATTTTTCTTCTTATGATATTCAATGAGTTCGTTGTATTTTTTATCATCTTTATGGACTATCGATGATTCTAAATCAAGAACAGAAATAAAATTTTCGTCTTCTTCAAGTACTTTATAACCTAATTCGTAGTAGTTGTAGTACACTCTGTTTTTTCCAAAGCATGGATCTTTCAACGAAAGTGTTTTTGTTACCTTGTCTTTAACATTGATAATTTCTTTCTCTTTCTCCTTTTCTTGGTTGGTGTCGGTTAGAGGAGGTTTTATTGAATTTTTCCTTATTGAGTTGGAGCGAACAGCTTTTTTCATTATTTAATTAATTATTTAAATAATAATAAGTTATATCTAAATTATAATATTTAAATTTCTGATCATTATAATTATTTATTTATATATTAATAATACGAACGTTATGAATGACTTCTAAAATTTAAATACAATAAGTAGTTATTATTTATATAAATAGTCTAAAATTCTTTCTTTTATTAAAGCTGATTCTCTTATTTATAAGTTACCTAAGAAAAATAGCTTACAATAATTTATTATTGCTCTCATTACTTTTTTGTTATATGTTTCTTTTTCTTGAGAAGTAATTTCCTTAGATTTATTTTCCGGGAATTACGCTTTAGAATCTCCTTCATAATATTAAATTTACTAAAAAAATCATTTATAACACTGTTTTCTGTATCTTCCGCATCTAAATCTAAAGAAATATTTTCAGAAGACTCATCAATATTAGCCTTTAAATTTAAAAGATTATTAAAATTATAATAATTATTTATGAATATTACATCTTCTATTTCTAACTCATAAGAAGCTTCAGACGAGTTTGAATTATCTAATAGTAATATATGATTATCTTCAGATGAGTATTGCTTATTAAATAAAGACTTCTTGTGATCATTATTGCTTGAGTTAGAATGAATTGATTTATTAGGATTTTTAACCTTTTTAATTATGTTGACTTTTTCAAACGTATTATTAGTTGACAAGTCCATACTTTGATTTTTTACTCCTGACTTCAAGTGACTACTACTTTGATTAAACGAAGTATCTCTATAATAATATCAACAAAAGTATAAATATAATAAAAATAAATTAACTATTAAAAAATAATATCAATTACTTATTATGACTATGATAATTATCATCAACAACGTTTATATGTTCGAATGTATCGTCATCTTTACGAGTATTCCTAATCACTTCGATATTTGCTGACAATAATCTAGAACGCCTTTTAACATATTGGTCGAAGGATATTATATCATCACTCTAATATTATGTTAATTTAACTAGTTACCGTATCTTCAATTTTAAAAATATCAATCTTATTTAAAAACTCTACATCAAAAGCTAATATCCCCTTCGAAGGTAAAATGCATGTATTCGAAACAAATTGTGTTTTTGGGAATTTAAACTTATCTTGATCTTTTTTTTTATTGCAGACATTATATAACTTATAGTCAAGTTTATACCCACCTCTAAATTAAATATTATTTACCTAATACTAATATTATTATCTATTTCCATAAATAAAGTATAGCATGGTAGTAATCTAGAAGCTGTGTAAATTGAGCGAATGAAAGTAGACGCCTTTTTCATAAAGTATTTTAGGTCTACGTTATTTTGATCAAGACTATTATTATATTAATGATAAAGTATGTAAATGTTAATTTATATTAATTACTCAGAGTTTAATGTAAAATTCCATCTCTCTATAAGTAATCTTGCTGAGTTTTTATTATAAAATATATCTAGAATAAATTCCTTATTCTTTTTATTTGATTTTAAACATTCATATTCGTCAGAAAATACTTCGTCTAAATCAAAATTGATTTGCTCTATTGTTAAAAACAAAAACTTAATAATTTGACTTACTTTTGAGTTAATCTTTTCAGATCGTTTATCAGAGCTTTTATCAGTTGATTTACTGATTTTATTAATGAAAATCCGTTTATTTAGAATGATTTCAAAAGACTTTTTAATAATATCTTCGGAGTATTTAATGAATTCTACTACTTCACCATCACTAATTTTTTCTTCCATTAAAATTAATATTTTAAAATTATTCCGTTTTATACACTTTTATCTAATTTATTTATGTTGTTTTATACAGATTTATACAGTTTAATTATTTTTTATTGATATTCAATAATCAAACTAAAAATGTTAAATAAATATATAATAAATATATGAATTATTATTCAAATTAATAGCTTAAATATTAAATATATTTCTTAAATTTAAATAGTTATAATAAAAATAAAATAAAATTATTATTAATTTATTTTCATTCAATCTTGTTTTCAATCTTGTATTCTTTCTGGTTTTCGAGCTTGTTTTCAATCTTGTTATCATTAATATCTTTTTCACTTATCAAATGATATTTACAATTCCACATGCTATAATTATAACTTGTAGAATTATAAACACTTTGTTTATATTCGAACAAGTATGTATTAATTAAATAATACTTAAGTATTAATTTGAGTTACTACTTTAACAGCTTTATTAACAGCTTTATTGCTTTTACAAGCTCGATATTTAATATGATACTCATGTTTATATTGATCTATTTGTCGTTGAATGTTAAGATACACATCATTTGAAGCTTTTTCAATGTTTAAGTAGCACAATGTAAATATAATACAACTTGTTAAAGAAAATACTTCCGCAATGATGCAAACTATCCATACAGCCAAATCATCATAGTTAAATACTTTAACTAGAATGACGAATACTATTGGTTGAAAAATAAAGTATTGAAGGAAGCTAACTAATATTGCAAATACCTTATTTCCTAAACCTTTTAGCCAAATAACCATATTGTAATTAAAAACTTCTGTAAAGCAAAAAATACAAATATATGGGAAATTTCTAATAGTATGTTGTTTGACTTCTTCTAGCCCATTTGCGAAGTATGAAATAAGTTTTTCTTGGAATATTGCTAAAACTATTGAAATTATTAGTACTACTATTAATCCTAAACAAATAATATAAAACAAAATTGGAAAGACTTTTTTGTACTGTTTTTTACCGATATAAAATCCTAAAGATCCTAAAATAGTTATGCTAGTTCCTACTGTTATTGAAAAAAAGATTTTTGAAACATATATAGATGTAATTGTAGCCGCAAGTTCAACTGAGTTTAACATCGAAAAAGCTATAAAATTTAATACATCTTTATTCAACATGTTACATAGTACGAGAGGTAAATATGTTGCATAGCTTTTCAAATATTCTAATAGCCCTTTAAGGTCAAAACTTTCTTTGTTAAAAAAGAACATAGAGTCTGGAGAAGGCTTTAAAGTTGCAATTAAAATAATCTCTAATAACACATTAAAAATACCAGTCAAATAAAAAGCGACTGAAGAACCTTCAAGAGATAAATCTAAGTATATAACCATAACATAATTCATTGCAACATTAAAACCAATAGATAGAGTAACTACTCCCATTAAATAAATCCCTTTTCCAGTCAAATTTAAGAACCTAGAAAAAGTCAGATGAAATGTCTCAAATAAGTAATATACTTGAAAAATTCTAAGAAATTTTTCAAAGTACTCATACTGATATAGGTCAATATTAAAAAGAAGAATAATACTAGGAGCAGCCAAACATGTAAGAACATATATAATTGCGAAAACAGAAATACTAATTATAATCGCTCTATGAATTAGTAGGCCATGATGTTTATAATTTTTTGATCCATTTGCACATCGTTAGTTATAGTAACTGCGATCATAAAGGTATTGAGGAAGATTGTAGAATATGTAAAGGCCATTCCAACACCATCAGTAATATCGACGTTGTGATAAGCTTGATTTAAAAATGAAATATATGTTATA
>Ga0100380_10007433_pt1 | contig 10955 bp, 12 predicted proteins | sample CryGeymeta201504_FD_80417 | JGI IMG/M metagenome (GOLD analysis project Ga0100380, IMG submission 80417) | Groundwater microbial communities from Crystal Geyser aquifers in Utah, USA - Crystal Geyser metaG 2015-04 | ecosystem: Environmental > Aquatic > Deep subsurface > Groundwater | place... | reverse complement strand
CTTCACCAAATTTAAGCCTTCTGCCTAAATATTTTCTTGCTACATATCTATGAACCAGAATATTACTATCTTTAAATCTCCAATAACCATTAGCATCTAGGTATGTCTTCCTTTGGTAATCTCCGATTAATTTTTTTTGGCTATAGTAATTATCAATTATTATTTTAGTGGCGCTCAACATGTCAACAATATTCATCATTGAAAAATTATATGAGAAAACTTTATTTTTTGTTTCCTTTTCCCGAGCTCTCTTAAAATCAATATACACTTTATTTCGATTTTTAGAAGGATATTTACGCAAGGCAATAAGAGCCCCAATTAGTATTGTTGGTGTAATCATATTTTGAAAAATTAACTCATCATTATAATATATTATTATATATTTGTCAATAGTAACGAAAAACCTTCAAATTAAGAGAATTATTATTTAAAATCCTGATTCTGTCATGTTTTCTTTAACTTTTAATACTATTTGTGATATTATAAAAAAAAGATAAGGAAAACATAAATTTTAAAATAGATGAATGATTATGAATAAAGCACAAAAAATTGGCATTAGTTTTGGATTAACTTCTGCAACGATTACCACTTTAGGTTTGATTATTGGTTTAGGGGTTAGTACTGGATCTAAGATGGCAGTTATTGCTGGTATTTTAACAATTGCTATTGCCGATGCTTTTTCTGATGCCTTTGGCGTGCATTTAGCTAAAGAATCAGAAGATAATTTTAATAATAAAGAGCTATTTCAAGTGACAGTTTCAACTTTTTTGTATAAATTTCTTTTTGCCTTGACATTCTTAGTCCCAATTCTTACACTTTCTATGCCTTGGGATATTTATGTAGCTATTATCTGGGCCGGAATTGTTTTAATAATTTTAAATTACTATATTGCCAGATCTAATAATAAAAAACCATGGCCGATTATTTTAGAACATGGTTTAATTGCAGTTTTTGTTATTCTTCTTAGCTGGGGCGCGGGGCTTATGATTGCTCGTTTATTTAGTTAGGGCTAAAATAATAGTTGAGCTAAAATAAATATATGACTAAAAAAATAGTATTAGCCGGCGGCTGTTTTTGGGGAATGCAGGAGTTAATTCGAAAACATGGCGGAGTGCTAAAAACAACGGTTGGTTATACTGGTGGCACAAATGAAACCCCTACATACGATAATCATCCTGGTCACGCTGAAGCCATTGAAATAGAATATGATTCTGAAAAAACCTCATTTAATAAATTGCTAGATTTTTTCTTTCAGATTCATAACCCCACCACTTTAAATCAGCAAGGTAACGACGTTGGCACTTCTTATCGATCAGCAATTTTTTTTGACACTGAAGAAGAAAGAAAAGAAGCTGAAAATTTTATCGATATTGTAAATAAGTCAGAGCGTTGGAAAAATCCAGTGGTAACAAAACTTGAGCCACTCAAAACTTTTTATCCAGCCGAAGACTACCATCAAGATTATTTACAAAAAAGTCCCAACGGCTATACTTGCCATGCTATTTATTTTGATAGTTACTTAAAATAATTTTAATAACTAATAATAAAATTATGAAAAAAACGCTTATAAAAATTTTTACCGGACTTACCTACGTTGCCATGGTTGTGGTGAATTTTTTAGCAAACAGTTTACCGCTTAATAACCGCTCTACGGGCGCCATCTCAGATTCATATCCAAATTTATTTGCTCCTGCTGGTCCCGCTTTTTCCATTTGGGGGTTAATTTACTTGTTGTTCGCTGCTTATGTTGTTTATCAATTTGTAAACAAGGATCAAAAAATAGAAGCTCTACTTAAAAAAATTAATCCACTTTTTATCGCCTCTTCATTAGTTAATATCGCTTGGATATTTACCTGGCACTATGATTATATTGGTCTTTCCGTTGTTGTAATGGTAGCGCTACTTACTCTTCTTATTAAGATTGCCGACATTATCCGTGTAGAAAAATTTTCTTCGTCAGAAAAACTTTTTATTTGGACGCCTTTTAGTATTTATTTTGGCTGGATTACTGTAGCGACAGTGGCCAACATTACCGTCTTTTTAGTTAGTATTGGTTGGAATAGATTTGGTATTAGCGACTTAATTTGGACTAGCGTTATACTCTTGGTTGGAGCATTAATTGGAATACTTCGCATGCTCAAAGATAAAAATATCGCCTATGGCTTGGTTCTTGTCTGGGCATATTCATGGATATTGTTTAAACATTTATCCACTAATGGATTTAATGGAGAATATCCCGTTATCATCACTACCGCGATATCGTGCTTAATTTTGTTCATATTTTTTATTGGAAAAATAATTTTAAAGAATAAATAAGAGCTTTAAGTGATATTTTTCATCCTAAGTTCAAGAAGTAAGTGCAACACTTTGATATAATTAAAGATATAATCAAAGTGTATGAATTATAAACAAATTAATAATCTAAAAATAGGAGGGACAAAAATGAAAAGTTTATTATTAGTACTAATTATCTTCTCTTTTTGCAATTGTCAAAAACAAGAAATTGATTGTTGTGATGCTAAAAAAATTTTTAATTTATTACCGCCGCCGGAAGATTATAATAATCAAGGTAACTATAAATTATTGATTGACACTATCAATTCTGATCCGCCCGCTTACTATCATATTTCGGGAAAATTGTTTTTCCAACAAACCATGATTTGGCAAGCCGATTCAAGCTATGTAATTAAGGTAACCGGAAATGATAGTTTAATTTTGGTTCAGAATACAATTGCGGCTATCGGCTCATTTACTTCCAATTTGTTTTATAACGATGAGGATATAACTGAAAAAGCCACTCCTAATGGTTTTCCGAGAATCGCGGAAATCCGTTTTGGTAATAATTCACTTTACCTATCATACGGTGGCTACAACACCTTTAGGAAGCATAAAAAAAATCTTTATGCTTCTTACAATCTATTAACGGGAGAATTACAAATCAACTAAAAAACACAAATAGTTTTGGCTATCGAATTGTTCGGTAGCCTTTTTTCTTTTATTTTGATTTTTGCTATTTTAGTATATAATAAAAGCATGAAAGAATTATTAAATATCGTTGATAATGATGATAAGATTATTGGCGAAAAAACTAGAGAAGAAATTCATCGAGAAGGCCTTCTTCATCGCGAGGTCCATGTTTATTTTATTACTCCTAATAAAGAACTAATTTTACAGCATCGAGCTAAAGATAAAGATACATACCCAGATTTATTAGATGCTACCGTCGGTGGGCATGTGGAAATGAATGATAATTATGAGCAAACTGCGATTAAGGAAGCGGAGGAAGAGACTGGAGTTGAAATTAGTCCAGATAATCTTATTTTTTTAAGTAAAACTAAAAGATGGTCTGAAGATAAGGCCACTGGCAAGATAAATAATGCAATTGGGCAGAGTTACATTTATATATTTACAGGAGAGTTGAGCGATTTAAAAATTGAAGCAGGAAAATCATTAGGCTTTGAGATTTGGTCGTCCGAAAAACTACTTAATATAAGCGAAGTCGATTCTAAAAAATTTATTCCTTATATACTAGAATTTTCAAAAACGGAATTAGCAAGTTTTATGAATAATTTTAATAATTCTATATATGAATAATTTTTATAATCTTGAAGCCCTTGATGCTAAGGGGAAATTAATTAAAATGGATACCTATCAAGGGAAGTTCGTTTTAGTTTTAAATGTTGCTAGTCGTTGTGGCTTTACTAAACAATATGCTGGTTTAGAAAAGTTATATCAAAATTATGTTGATAAAGGCTTGGTAATTTTAGCTTTTCCTTGCAATCAATTCGGCGCTCAAGAGCCGGGAAACGAAGAGGAAATTTTATCTTTCTGCCAATTAAATTTTGGCGTTACTTTTCCGATTTTTGCTAAAGTTAATGTTAACGGTAAAGAAGCCCACCCAATATTTAATTATTTAAAAAATGAATTACCTGATTTACTCGGGAAAAGTATTAAATGGAATTTTACTAAATTTTTAATTGATAGAACGGGTAAGCCGATTAAACGCTTTTCTCCCACTGACACCCCAGAAGTGATTGAGAAATATTTAGTTTCTAGATTATAAAAAAATACCGGCCTTTTGAGTCGGTATTTTTCTAATTTTTTTAAATTAGAATTGAGTTCACTGAGTAATAATTCACTGAGATGGTTCAAGACCTACAAGGGTCATGACACTTCCCAGCTTTTCTATTTTTTCGTTTTTGAGAGTTATAAGCATCACTGCTTCTTTGCTTTCGGTTAAGTAGCTTGGCGTATCTCCGTTAGACGCAATTTTTGCGTCTTTTGATAAATCGATAATGGAATATAATTTTTCATCATTATCGTAAGCAATTGTCTTTTTAAAGTCTGGCTGTTTAGCCGACGGGCTCTTGGTGATAAAAAAAATCATATCTTGATTGTCGGGAAAATTTTTACCACTTTTTTGAACAGTGGATATAATTTTTTCGGCAATATCCAAGCTCAGAGTGTCGTTCTCTTGAACTTCATTTAAATTATATCGGGCTTGTACTCGCTGAAACACACATACTCCATTCATCTCAATGGGGATGATCCAGGATAATTTATCATATCTTAAATCATTCTCAGTGAATGGAATGGCTGTATTCTCGGGGAAACCGATAACTGTAGCGGAAATAAACCTCTCTCCAAATTCTTTTTCTAGCCAGGCTCTATCTACTTTTTGGCTAAAACTAGCCAATGAAACTGCCATCAAAAAAAATAATACAATTGTTGTTTTCATCGTATAAAATTTTAAGTTAATATTTTTAATTTACTATTAAAACCATATAATAACTTTACTAATTTGTCAATTATGGGTATTAATTGCAATATAGCTTAATTTTGCTTATATTTAATTAAATGATATAATAATATCTAAATAATTAAATTATAAAGTGCTATGTCCGAGATAAATAATCTTTCTTTTATCCCTTTTGTAAATTTTAACGACCCCGTATTTATTGAACTAGATAAAAAAATACGTCCGTTTTTAGATGAAAAGCCAAGAAACTTAAACAGAGAGTTACAAATTCGCACCTTATTGTACCTTAATTTTAATAATTATTTAACTTTGTTATTAACTAAGGCTGACGATAGCGTTGCTTTTGAAACTTTAAGTAATATTGATAAAGTTTCCGAAGATAAACGCTTAGAATTAATCCTTAAAATCCTTAACCAACCGCTTGAAGTTATTATTAATAGTTTTTTAGAATTATTTAGTAAGGCTGATTAAATGATTTTTATTTAAAAATAAATATATTTGAATGTATGGAAAGACCTATTAAATCTCAAGATGAAGATGTTAAGTTTAAAAAGGAAAAATCTTTTCAGGATCAGGATTTAGAGAGTGTCCAAAATACTGAGGCTGGTAGTTTAGAAGAGGCTGAGGCGCCCAATAAGAAAGAGAGGGAAGAAAAGGATTTTACTGAACGTCTTTTAGATTTGCAGCAAGCTATTAGCGAGATGGATAAACATGGTGAGGAGATTGATGAAGATATTTTTGAAAATATCATGGATATGAAGTTTTCTGAATTTGAATCACTTGCTCACTCAGGAGCCCTTATAAAAGATAAAGATGCTAGAAGTTTACATCAAAAAGTTTCCGGAATTTTAAATCGTGAATTAGTAGATGATACCCAAGAGTATAAAGGCAGTCGTTTTCGCCAAATTATGAATAAGCCCTTAAGCAAAGTTCTATTTTCGGCTCTTTGTTTATTTTTTAAATTTGGTGTCCCAGCTGTTCAGGCCCATGAAATAAAAGCTCAAGAGCCGAAAAAAATTGATACTAAAATAGAGAATAGTTATGATGCTAATGAGAGTGTTTTAAGAGATAGATCATCAGATAATACCTATAAATTTGATTCCCATGAGCCAGATTTAGAAGAATTAAAAGATTCTACAATAATGAACATGGCGCAAAACTTTGAAATTGATAAAGCAAACATTTCTCCGGCCGATGCTGAAAAAATTATCGCTGAATACAATAATTTTTTGGATAAAATTAATGTTAAAAATATTGACGATGCTTTAGCTAAAGAAGATGTGATAGAGGCTTCAAGTGATGAAAGGGCAACTAAATATGGGGCTGTTGATAAAAAATTAGCTCCGACTCTAGAGAATAATATTAATTTAACAAATGACAGAGCTCATATAGCCGCCAATTTACTAATGGAAGTGAAAAAAAATCATGATTTTTCTAAATCAGGAATTGCTGAAGATAAGATTGAAAAATATAAGAATAAAGAATTCAAATTCAAGGTGCCGGAGAAAGGCTATACTAAAATCACGGAGTTAAATGAAATTAATCCCGAAACTGGAGAAAAATATACTGATCAGGAGGTTGAGGAAATGAAAAAAAATAATCCCGAGCTCTTTGATGAACTAACTGAGAAATGTCGTTATGTTAGTCTTGATTTAAAAATTGAATTTAAGACTAGTATAAAAAAAGTTAATCAGTATGACCGTATTATATTTTTTGTTGATAACTCTCCTTCCACAGAATACACTATGAATGATATGGCTAGAAATTTAGAAGAACTTGGTTTGCAAGAAAATAGTAAGGGAGAAATTGCTAAAGCGGATTTAGTTTATTATGCAAACGCCGCTAGTCCAGTCAAACATTTGCCGGATATTTTAGCTGCCGCTAAAGATTTAAAAGAAAAGAAAGTTAAAGGTTCGTCTATAGAAAAACCTTTTCTATCAAGTATTAATTATTTAAAAGATTTAATAAAAAACGATGAAGAGATAGCAAAAAATGGCGGAAGAGTTGAAAATTATCGTGGCGCCATATTTACTACTGATGAAGGCTTACAAGAAACAGAAAATATATTTGAAGTCGTAGACTTATTAGAAAAGGCCAATATTAAAGATGCTACTGTTAGGTTATATCCTAACGATGGTCAGTTGCCAATAGAGAAAAATTTATTTGAAATAAAAGACCAGGTTGAGAAATTTATTAAAGTTAAGATGTCGGCTGATTCAGCTGCCCTAGAACAATCTAAAATAACAGAAACAATGAATTTAAATAAACTCATTGCTTCGGTTAATGAAAAAGTTGATTCTAAAGTTATACAAGATTTTTTTGGTCAGGAAAAAATTGATAACATAGAGATGGTTACTAAAATTTTGGAAAATGAAGATTTTAAAAAGCCTCTTAAATCTTCTCAGCCCATTCTTAATAAGTTACTAACATCAGGAGAGAAGCTAATGGAAATTAATGATCTTACAGAAAAAGCTAAAACTCAGACTTTTGAAGATTATCTAAAAAATACTAGAATAGAAATAAAAGTTTTTACTGATGATAACGGTCGACAAGTTAATTTTGATGTTCTTGGTTATGAGAATAATGTTAAAGATAAAAATAACATTTCAGTTAGACTTTAATTGTTTCTGTGATAGTTTATATTGACTCAAGCCCAGCCCTCCCCTCTTTTTTCTTTTAATCAAATATGCTATTATTAATTCATCAAAAATAATTATTAAAACTAAATTATGACAATACAGATTTTAATCCTAATCGCTTCGTTAATCACATTAGGATTCTCAGCAAACTATCTGGTTAATTCTAGTATAAAAATTGCTAGAAAGTGGAAAGTTTCGGAAATGTTTATTGGTTTAACTATTGTCTCTTTAGGAACCTCAGCTCCAGAAATTGCCGTTTCCGCTTTTGCCGCCCTAAATGGTCAAGGAGACTTATCGGTTGGCAATGTTATTGGCTCTAATATTTTTAATTTAGGTTTTATCCTTGGCTTAGTGGCTATTATTTCCCCTCAGATTATTCCTAAAAAAATGGTTAAACGGGACGGTTTAGTTCTGCTTTTGTCGACTTTTATGGTACTTCTTTTCATGTGGGACCTTAAAATAGTTTTATGGGAAGGCTTAATTTTATTAGCTAGTTTAATTTCTTATTTAACTCTTCTTTGGATTAAAAAAGATATTGCCACAGAAGAAGAAAATAAAGGAGAGGTCGGAACTTGGAAAGATTATTTGATTTTTATAGTTAGTTTATTTGTTTTGGTAAAATCATCCGATTTCACCGTTTCGTCGGCCGTCTTTATTGCCGAATATTTTCAAATTTCCGCTTGGGCCATTGGTGCTACTATCGTTGCGGCGGGAACTAGTTTACCAGAAGTAGCTACTTCAGTTATTGCTACCTTCAAGAAAAAATTTGGCTTATCAGTCGGTAATGTTGTTGGTTCTGATATTTTCAACTCCCTAGGTATTATTGGTATAAGCAGTGTTATTGCTCCAATTACCCTAATGTCTAAAGGACAAATTTTTGGCATCGCTGATTCAATTTTTTCAGTTATTCTATTAGTAACTACTATCATTCTTCTTCTAGTATTTATGAGAAGCGGCTGGAAGATTAGTCGTAGAGAGGGAATTATTATATTTACAATTGCTTTAATGAGAATGGCTTTTGAAATTTATGTTGGAAAAATGTAGGGTGTAATGGTTTTAGAAATTAAATTTTTAACATAAGAAAAAAACCACGTTTTGAGGCGTGGTTTTTTTGTTGATTATCTCAGTATTTTAAGACTAAATAACCAACTAAGGCATTAGATATCATATCATATCTTAATTCAACAACTCCTTTGAAGCCGTTCCACTGCCAGTTTTTGTATAACTCGGCTGATGGAGCGATTTTTAGCTCTGAACAGTATTCGGAATTAATTCCGATAGCTAGGCCAAGATCATTGCTTGGCAAATTCTTACCAAGCATCGCTTCGTAACTATGAACCCCTCCAAGGCGGCGACCTTCAAATTTCACAGCATAATCTCCTTTGGCACAGAGTGGCGAGAAGTGCTTGTGAAAAAATAACGGAACAGTTAGATATTCAGCGGCGATGCGATATGTTTCCAAAGAAAAGAATCCTTGGTTAATCTCACCGAAGCCACTTTGTGACTTGAACCAAAAATTTCCACTTCTTGGGTCATAGTTAGCGAAAGTAAAATTTCCGAATCTTTTCAAGTTTCTTGTACCAGCGTAGGCCCAAACTTGCCCCTCATTTAAACCAAGTGAGAAAAAGGATTTTTCTGGATGATAGGCTGCCCAGACGTAGATAATATCGCTGCTTTGCCATTTGTTTCCAATCAGAGAATGGAGAGTCATGGCATATGCTTCAAAAGTGAAGCGCTGGTGAGAAATCATTCCCCCGGCAAAGTCCCAAGGAACTTCTTGTTTATTTGCTAAGCGACCGATATTAATCATGAGCCCAAAATTAGAGAATTGTTTATTGGACCAAATACCAAGAGCGAATTTGTCTTCTTGCCCGCCATCACCCATTTTAACTATCATCAGATTAATATCTAATGAATTAGTTTTAAAGAGCTCAGGAATAACAATTCCTAAAATATCAGGAGCGTTGAGTTTATAATCAAATTTGATTTTTGCTCGGCCGACTGTAAGATCTATTTTTTGAATAGAGACAATCGTGCCATCCTGATTAGTCTGGAAAGAATTCTCCAAAGAAACGGTTTGTGCCTTAAGAGTTGCGGCGTAAACTAAGATAATGATAATGATAGAAACAATATTTTTCATTTTATTTATGGATTTTAAAGTTAATAATTTATTTTTGCACTCTCAATTTGAGGGCGCGATTAAAATTATTAACCAACCATTGGCACCGGATCGGGATTGTCTTCAAATCCTGGTTTTTCTTCCGGTGAGAATGGCTTCCATATTTTTACCGTCGGTAAAGAGCGGGGGATAAATAAATCTAACCAGTCTAAGTTCGCGGCTAAGGATGAAAAATCGTCCCAGCCAACGTCATCATTTACTTGATTAGAAGTAGTTTCAGTTGCAAAACAGCAAGTACTCCGAAGTTCTTGATAATCAGGAAGTTCATGAGCTTGTAGTCTTGGCGCTAGAAAGAGAAGTGTCGTCATGAAAACTAGTGGCGTCAACGCTTGGCGTTTTGTAAAACCACGATTTTCCAGGTAAAGACGGTAGTCGCTGATTTTCAGATTACTTCTAGCAAATCTTTTAAGATCGCTTAGTTCATCATCAGAAATAAGAGCGAAAATATCTTTCTGACGTCTCTTTAGTTCAATACTCATCGCGAACACCCGACCCTCTAAATCCAATTGTTTTTTCCAAACCCGAATTATTATTAAGGGGTAGAGTAACAAGCAAATTAGAAAGCTAAGTGGATTGTTAACCCTAAAAGTTTCCTTGTCCTTGTACCACCAAAGTAAGAGTAGAACGAAGGCTAGTGGCATATTTTTCAAGTAGAACAGGCTTAGCCAATTCATAACCTTGATTAACACGCCTCTCCAGTAACCTGGTTGAGCCCTTTTTAACTCTAAAGCCTCATGAGCGCGTTTGTCTTCTGGGCTTAGTAAAATTAATTGATGCTTATTGCGACTTAGTTCTACTTGACATAATAGATTTGTGTAATCTTCATAGGATAATCGTCTTTGACTATCCTTGAGATTGTTGTTGAATACTTGGAGTAAGTTTTCAATTGATCGCTGAACATACTCTAAGGCACGTCGGTCAAAGTCATTTGCTTTCTGTTTTAACTTAATGTCGGTTAAGTCGGTGAAATAACAGTCAGGACTGTAAGCGCGGCCTAATTTTTCGGCCCTACGAACTTTTTCATTCAAATATTGGATATCTCCCTTGCCTCCATCCGGTTTTTCCGGAGCAGTGACATATTCTGATTTAGATAAATCAATTGAGAATAAGCCAATATTATTAAGAAAAAGCACGATTAAGAGAAATTTCACTGCCGGGGCAATGAAAAGCATTGCTTTTTTCATTTTTTATCTATTTTTTTTTGTTTGTATTTAATTGTTAAAGAAATTGCCTTAAAAAGACAATAGATAATTATATCACATATTTATAATTATGTCAATATATAAAAAGGTACATTCAAGTTAGAAGTGCAACACCTGTCATTTCATAGAATACCTCATAAGGGGTCTTCCAGCCAAGTCTTTTTCTTGGTCTTGAG
>Ga0100380_10007429_pt1 | contig 10958 bp, 12 predicted proteins | sample CryGeymeta201504_FD_80417 | JGI IMG/M metagenome (GOLD analysis project Ga0100380, IMG submission 80417) | Groundwater microbial communities from Crystal Geyser aquifers in Utah, USA - Crystal Geyser metaG 2015-04 | ecosystem: Environmental > Aquatic > Deep subsurface > Groundwater | place... | reverse complement strand
ATATCCAATAATCAATCCTGTTTGTCTCTGACATCAAATAACTTTCATTCTGTCAATCAATAGTTATTGAGAAATCCCTTTTCTTTACTTCAAAAGATTTACGGTTAGTCCTAATCTAAGAACTATAATATTAACCTTCCATCAGAAGTAATCAAGGGCATGCACACTCGAGTCCACCGTTACACACCTCCTCTTCTACCCAATTATCATCAGCAACCTGCACGAATCAAAAATCGTCCCACGAGAAATTGGAAATCCTATCTCAGCTCAGAGGTTAATGAGCATTACCTTCAGCTCGCTAAAACGAAGTAGCAAAAGATAGAAAACCAACACAGCCAGAGAAAAAGCATAAGGACTGCTCTAGAGCCATCCAGAATTGAAAACAATCATAGCGAGCTCAAGAGCCAAACCACAAGAGCTGGATAGTCAACTCCACAAAGAGAGAGCCGACTGTTCTCTCGCAGTCAAGAAGGCTTCTCAACGGATGGAAAGCATGAACTGAAGACGGTTGAAAGTAGCTACAGGCTGCAATTGATCGAGGAATAATGTGAGTACCTTCGCAGGCATTTTATCAGTCACTGCTTTCTGCGGCACCCATCTGAGTTCATGGGATGATAGAGATACTTATTGAAGTGAATAGATATAAATCAATTTAAAAAGTAAGTTATTGTCTCGCTTTTGACCGTACTCTCGGGTAAGCTTTATCTTTCCTCGTTTGTCTCTAATAATAGTTGTCTCAGTCTGGCGATTTATTCGCCCTGCTCCTTATTTTTCTTGGACAGTAGTTGACATTTTTTAGACATTTAGGATTCGTTGATGGTTGCCATTTTCCATTAATTTTTTGTCCTCCTCAGCTCTATCTGCAGTTCTTTGACCTCCCTTTCAAGATCAGATTCATTTTCTTACCTTTTCTTCAACTTAGCTGCTAGTTCCTTCACTTAGCTAACAAGCTCAAGTTCTTAAGTGTGCATCTGTTTCTTCTGGGAGACCTATTACTCTGCTATCTTGCTCTTGAGCATGTATACTTCAGCTCTAAGCCTGTTATTGCTATCTTCATAATCATTGACCTTTTTTTTTAGATAAGATATTTATGAGAAAAGGGCCCTGCTCTCCTCCAGCACATGATTCTATTCGATAATACATTCGATACGATTGTTTGTGTTTGTGATCTTATCCTCTTTTTCTTCGCTCACCTCTGATCCACTGACACGCACCTCAGTGATGTTCAGCTTTTTATCCACATAAACTTTTTGCGTCTCGCTATTCTCAAACTTACTTCTGAGTTAGCTGTATTTCACTTCTTATCGCTTTTTATCCTCCTTTTTTTCAAACTTTTCACAAAATGAAACCTTTTTTTGCTCTTCAACTGGAGTTGCTACTTTTTATTATGCTGTGGACTTCGCGGGCTCTCGCTAGAGTGGTTTTGCTTGCCATCCCGATAGAGAACAAGTGTATTTCTCTCGCAATTCCTTGAAAGTAACACTATTGTGACTCTAAGTTTGCTGTGGAAGTTGAGAGTTGCTGAATGTGATTTTTGGTTGTTGAGGAGAGCTATACTGTGGAATTGGGTGATGTAAAGGGCCTGGTACAACTCTGACTGGATGGCGATGATCCTGGTTAACTATTGGTGAGCGGTAGTGGATGGTGGGTGAGGGGTGCCTTAGGTTATTGTGTCTAATCATGGTGGGAAACTGATTCAAATATAAGGCAAAATTATCAAGATAAAGGGGGAAAAATCAAGCCGTTGAGCTCACATGGCTATTTTTTCGAGGATGATGTCGGAGCCTTGGCTGAGCTCTTTCGATTTGTTTGGTTTTTTTGCGGTCAACCTTCTTGATGACTTTATTTTATTCCTCTTCCTGGAGACACTGTTGCAGAAGAAGAAAGAGATCTGAGACGAAGTTGTGGACTGGTTCATTGACTTGGTGGTTCTACATGGGTCGTTAGGAAATAATTGTAGTTTGAATTGAATTTCGTGCCATAAATACCTAAGGGGGCAACCAACTACAGAGGTATAAATTTATATTTAGTTTAAAACATTATAGAACATGGATTTCTATCAGTTGGAAGAAGAGAAGATCGCCCAGGATCAGCGTGACAATGAGCTCATCAAGCAGCTTATCACCAATTATCAGTCCCTCAAGGAGATTATCGCCACCAGCCAAAAATAAAGATAGGAACTTCATGCACAAATTGAATACCTCAAAAGTAAGCACCAATTCATTCAGATCAAAATTAAACTCTCACAGAAGAACTCCTCAAGCTGCAACAAAACAGCAAATAAACTAATATCCAGGTGAATAACCAACCAACATCACAAACAAATTTCTATTCCAAGGGACATGTCGAAAGCATCCGGATCAATGGCACTGCTGAAAATAGCAAGGAATATGTCAAGTAACAGTTCGCTCAGTCTCTATTGTCTCAAAAGGAAGGAATATACAAGACATCTATCGGTTTCAATCGTACTTTCGATAAGTCCAGCTTTACCCAGCAGACCAAAAGAAGAGTAATCAACGGTCTGGTTGGTTAGCTTAATCAGGAACTTGAGGAAAGCGAATAATTATTGAGAAAAGAAAGGAAAATGCAGGAATAATCTCGAAGGGCTCTTCAATCATCTAACGAAGAACTGTCAATTCTGAGACTGACAGTCAAAGAACTGGAGGGGAGGATCATGTCATTGTCTTTGGACAATGAAAAATTATGCAGAGAGCTGCAATCCGCTTTATCTGAGAAGGGTCAGCTGGAATAAAAGTATTCTTTGAATGCAATTCAAAATAGACAATATCGTTCAACCCTTCTTTTGAACATGGAGGAGTTTGAATAAGAAATGGACAAGATGGACGTCATTTACGGGAAAATAGAAGTCGAGCTTCGAAACTGATCTTCATTATATTACTGTATTATTGACATAACTATCAGCCCAAGACGTCTTCTGCATCTTCCTCATCACCAATTTCCTCTCCCTTTTCTTAGGTGACCTTGTTCTAAATCACCTCCTTTTCAGCTACACCCTTGAATATCTACTATTTTTTAGCCTCTAATTGCTGAGGTCCTACGATAGTCTAGGGAGTTTCTTCCATAACCTTCATCATTTATGCTGCCTCTTCGACCTGCCTCTTCTCAATGTATTGAATTTTCTGATCGTATTTGTAGCGGTGGTCTCCTTTCCTGTTGTCTACGACTGTAAATGTGTCTTCCAAAGGAATTTGTTTGAGATCTTATTGGACTTTGAAGATATACTATAAGAGGTCTCCATTGAAGTATTTTTTATTTTCCTCTTTTTTGATAAATACCCTAAGGTCTTCAAAATTTTCGAAAGGATAGCTCTTATAGCGAGGATAATAGTTCTCAATACTGCCATTCCAGCCAAGTTTTTCCATCTGCGTGTTGGCTCCTTTTTGTCTCTAGCTGAAAAGGTCAGGCCAAGTTGTCAGATTCAGCAATTATCTGAATTCAAACTTAGCTCCCCAAAGGTTCTAGCAGAGTCCTCCTAGATCTCCTTTTCCAAAAGAAGGCTAATCAAAAAATACCTCATATTTGTTGTCGTCAATTCCCACAATGGCTCCATAATGACCAAAGAAGCGAGGAGCAATACAGATTACAATGTCTCCAATTTAGTGATTGAGGGGCTTTTTCTTCAGGTAAAGGTAGCCAAGTTGACTGAGTCGATGAGAATAGAGAAGGTTGGGATCAACTTTCTCAACTTTTGGCTATTTCTTTTTGTATTTAGGTTTTTTGGCAACCTTGAAGGTGGTAAAGATTTCTTTGAGCTTGGTGATTCTCTTGAGATTTACCTGTTTGGAGTATAGAGAACTAGCAGGCATATGTGTCTCCTCCATCTCAACAAGCCATTTGTAAACCTTCATGAGTCCTTTAGCTGGCATACCAGGATATATTTGTTCAGCATAAATAGGCTCGTCCCACTCAATTTTAAGTCCAGTCTCCTTTGCTTTCTTCACAATTTTCTGATGTCTTTCCTTCATGAACTTGAATACTTCTGGGAATTTTTGTTTGTACTCCACCAATATTTCTAGGGCACGGACTGATATTTCGATGAACTTGAAAGGATTAGTTCTTTTTGCTTATGTGCTTTAGTGGAAGTTGACTCTCACCAGGTTAGGAACTATCTTGTTTTACTTTCTGCTCATCAAGTTGAGACCTATATCAATTGATGGAGGAAGTTTGCTGTTCGCAGGGGTTATCACGTTGATGTGTCCCAAGAAATTTTCTAGTTGATCAAACTTTAGACCCAATATTTAGGCCGCAAATCGTAAAGAGAAATTAATATCTGCCTTAGTGCTCAGCAATGATATTATTTATTTCACTTTCTCCTTAGTGTATCTTGGCTCTTCAGTAATTTCGACCTTGATGTCCTTGCCGTCATAGCCAACCACTCTCCCTTTGGCCCCACACAGATCTTTGCTCCAATGAGTAATCATCACGTCCTCTTTGAGTTTGAACTCATCTTCAATACTCTTGAAATGATATGTCGATCTTGTGTTCTGATAATGCTTCTCTTTGGATGCCACGCAAGCAGGAATAATGGTGAAGCTTTCGTTGTAGTTGTCAGCATAGAGACGTTTGAAGTCTCCTTCAAGAGTTCTTGCAAATGTTTTGGTTTAGGCAATGAATAAGAATGTGTCTGTTGAAGAGAGATCGATGAAACTGTAGAAGGTTTGGTTGATGGTTCGACTGGCAGCGATCCTGTCTTTCACCATCAAATACATATCCTTTGGTTTATTCTGCAACTCTTCGATATATCTTTCATCAGCGTTTCGATAAATAAAGTCATACTTGGCGAGTAAAATGTCCTTGGTGTGCGCAAAGTTATGCTTGGTAAGAATACCTTCTATTCTGCCTGAGTGCTCCAGAGGATATCCATAATAAATGGGCTCACCTATTTTGAATTTTTAGTTTTAGTTTTCCTTGAGCACAAGTTTGAGTTCGAGTCTGTTATCTTTTTCTTTTAGAGTCAGCACTTAATACTATCTCATCTTCAAGGAGGGCATTTTTAGTAGTTTTTAATCACCCTCATTCACTGGATGAACATAGTTTTTGGTTTTCCAGTCTATCTTCTCAATTAAGTTGACATGTTTCTTGGATAGTTGAGATTCGAAAGAAGCAATCGAAGCAAATGGAGACACTACATTGACTTTTTATGCGTCATCTTGATACTAGTAGAGAGTTGATGGATTGAGACTGTTTCTGGGTAAATCAGCTTGTGAAGTATTACCAATTTATCGATCATAAACTTCTTGGGTCTAAGTAAAAGATAGTTTACAATTGCCTGGTCAAGGAAAGGGATCAGATAGATAGCTTCGTGTGCCCGAATTGACCCATAGTTGACAGATTCCACTGAATCCGGGTAGAAGTCTACTGGTTGTCTAAGATTGGAGTTTGGGTCAAGGATATATTTTCTGAAGTTCTAAGGAAGAAGGTCTGAGCTTTCCTTTGGAAGGATACACAGGAGCTGTTTGAATGGCTCGAAAGGCTGATCTTTTGAGAAATCAGCTAGAGTCTGACCTTGAGCAATGATATGGCCGAGGTAATACTGGATGTCAGTAAGAAGAGGAGCAAAGTAGTATGGGTAATACCAGCTCCAACTGGCCAAATTCTTGAAGTAGTATTCATAGACAAACTTGAGTCCATAGACATAATAGGCGAGGATATTCCAGAGCTACTCAGCCTGAGAATTGGGATCGATTTTGAAATAGTTAGTATAGTAGTTTAGTTTGCCAGTTCCGTCCATATTCGAGTACATTTGCTTGAGGCCAAGGAGAGTCTCTTTCTCATGAATTATCTTCTTCAAAAACATTTTTTGTAACTCATCCTCAAAATTTTTCTGCTCTTGGGTTGCCAACTTTTCAAACTCGAGCTGCTTATCGGCAAAAAAGTGAGCCTCATACTTTCCAATTTCACCAAGCAGTCGAAGCAATTCTTTGAGATTCAGATCGTTTCCGTCAGTGATGTAGGCCTCGCAATTGACGAGGTACTCCTTAAAGCCTTGAATCATCTTTTCGATCGATTTTTATCTAATGTTGTAAGCGTAAATTCTGGGAAGAAAATCGTTTCCGATGAAGAAGAACAAAAATACAAAGTCTCTTGCAATTTTGTTTATATCGTAATCAATTTGCATTTTATCTCTCAAGGACTCATACTCGATTTCAAAGCACTCCTTGAGTATTGTGAGATAGATCAGCTCAAAATTGACCTATTTTTCCTTTCGAGTCGACATTATATTGACCTTATCCGATTGATGGATATACTATTACCTGATGATTAGAGAGTTTTTCACCGGAAGAGTCAAACCCAACATAATGAGATCGGCATCCGCTCCGTAGAAGCAGTGAGTATCGTCAGGGAGAAAATTTTCCTGATTTCCTCTCACAAACTCCATGATCTTATGCTCTCCTTATCCTGGAGTATCTGAGCCAGTGAAAACAACACTCAAAGATTTCCAGTAGTCATCTTATTCAATTTTCTTCTGAATAAAAAAATGCAGCATTTCGTTGAGTTGCTGCATGAAGGAGGTCCCTGGAGAGATTGAATTATTTTTAAAATTCTACTGGCTGTCGACTGTATCTGTATAGCCGTAGAGCCTCTAAATGTACGCCTTGTAGTCTTGAGCACTGCGGAAACGCCTTGAACGTTGGTTATTCATCTTGCAGCGAGGAGCAACACCATCCAAAGCCATGATGATCATTTTGGTGGGCTTGAGCATATCGACAAGAGCGTTGATGTAGTTGAAGATTTCGACCCACATTTACTATAGTTATTTGGGCATAAGCTGAGACTTGAAAATAATGGAGTCATCCTAAGTAAGAAGGGATATACTCTAACGCAGCGGTAAATGATGCCGTTCATGTCGAGGTAGAGATAGTCAATCTGAGGGATAGACTACTGGTTGATCATTTGTTTGATCATGGGGTATCTTTTGGTGAGCCTGAATGCCGTCAGAAGTACCAAGAGTAAAAGCCAGGAACGCCCATAATTATTTGATTTGAGTTGAATTAAAGAATAATATAGCTCCAATGCTCTGAGAGTCATAGTAAAAAGTTAATTGATATGTGTATAATGATTCATTTGATACAATCACTTGGGCTTCGGAAAATAGATAGGGCTTCTCTCTGGTACTTCGTCATAGTCCCCCAAAATGTCAAACGTAGAATACCTACATCCATGAATATTTACTCTTGCTGACTGGCAATGCAACCGTATTTCTTATCTCCAAATACTCTGAACCTCCTCAAACAATACCAGGTTCTGTCTTCCAGCTGAGCCCTTCTGTCGAATTCGAGGTAGGCTGATCCCGACTTGTCAGCGGCTTTCACAAGCATGTAATTGCTCTCAGCTTATTTGGTATTGATGTGAATCTGAACGAATAGATTAACGTCTTGTTCCCTGTAAAGATATATATCTTTCAGATACACTCGTTGCTTAGGTTATTGTTATTTTTTCTCTTCTTCCTTTTTTGCAATGTATTTCTTCTTTTTTGGCTTTTCCTCCTCTTATTTGTTGTCCTTTTTATGATTACTTTGTTTGGTATTTTTGCTCGATTGCCTTTGCCTATCGTTTTTATCTCTAAGTTAATGGTTATTTATTTATTTCTCTTAGTTTATGTTTCTTTTTGTTTCCTCTTATTTATTAAGTTGGTTTTCTTATTGAGGCTTAGATTATTTAGAATTCTTTTATTATTGACTCTTCTCTTTTTCTTTTTGAACTGGCAAATTGCCATTCTCCTCTGATTTTTGGACTATTTTGCTATTAAACACTTCTTGCTCTGCCTTGCTCACGTAAAACTTCTCACTCATGTCGTTGACAAGATCTTTGAAGGCCATATCATACTTGACTCTGGTCAATTTGGATTCTTTTCTAAATAAAAATTCACTTACACCAACTATAGTCGGAGATGATGGTCGACTACTTTACACTTGAGTCCTTCAAGCTGATACACTTGTCCATTTTTGATGTGCTTCCCATGCCGACTGAGATATGCATCAATGCAACCAGTTTAGTCTGCCACCTTGCAGGTAATTTCATCAGGATTGCTTTGATTGTGAGATACCTCTACAACCTAGAAGCTTAGGATGTAAGGTCCGCGAGTGCCCGGCTTAAACTCGGCGATTGTGATATGTTAGTTCATTCAATTATTTTATGGCACCCATCAATCCAGATCTACAGCATTGGCAGTCTATCGATCAAACTTTGAAGAGTCTAAGATCCTCAATAAGATAAACAATCACTCTTGGATTTCTACTTTCACTTTGGGAACATTTTCGTATACTTCATTCTATCCCGCCTTCCTCAAAGCCACTGATAGTTCCACCACAGGTTCTTCAAACATTGTCTTCAGCTTGGTGGAAAGAAGCTTTTCTTTGGCTTCTTCTTTGTCAACATACATTGCTTCCCAGTAAATAGGCTGACCTGACTTTGTTGAAATGTTGTATCCCTCTACCCCATAAGTCTACTTCAACTGTGCCTGCACTTCCTTGAGGGTTGAAGCTTTAATTACCCATTCGTCCCAGACTGTGAATGAGGTGTTGCCAACCTAATATTTAGGAGGAGGTCCTGGCTCGGTGATCTGAATTAAAGGCACTGCTAGGTTGACAAATCCGTTTCTCCAAATTTTGCATCCTGAAACTAACTTGACGATTTCCAGAGTTTGAAGAGCTGCAACAACACTAGTGGTAGTGCTGAGAGCTGCCAAAATTTTTCCTGCTTTTAGCTTTGATTCGATCCAGGTACACTCGCTGAGTCCATAGTTTCTGCATCGGAGACTACTCATGGAATAGATTAAATCGATATGACCGTTCGAGTCTTCATCTTTCTCAAACTCCTCAGCAACTGGCTTCATCTCCAATACTTCTTCATTTATTTCTACTTCTTCACTAGCTGCCTTCTCAACACTGGTAGCTTGAGTTACTTAGCTTTCTTCTTCGGTGATTTTGTTTTCTTTCTCAACTTCCTTCTAAATTTATTTGGCTGCCTAAGCATTGGGAACAAAGTCTTCTACCTTGACCTTTATGGCAATTTTCATGATGCTGTTCTTGCCTTCCTCTGTTCTGAAATCTTTAGGATAGGGCAACGAGAATGTTTTAGCTAAAAGAACTGAGTAAGCAGAAATAAAGGTGCGATGAACCTCATCTTCGTAGTTGAGCTCGTTAATTTATTCTGAATAAATATAGATTTACTTGGTGGTCTTTTAGGGAGAGCCCAGAAAGCTTTTCCTTCTTTTGTCTTCATGTCGATAGGATAGGTGTACAACAGCTGCCTCACGTTGTTTCTGTAGTAAACATAGAATTTTCTCACAGCTTCAGCAATGCAGTCATCGAATGATTCAGGTCTGTACTTTATCATTTTGGCGGCTGTTTATCTCTCAGCTCCTTCCAAAGCTTTCAGATCTTTTGATTAAATAACTTTCTTCAAGGCTTTTGGATTCAAGGTAAAAAGTTTGCCAAATATATCTCTAGCCCACTCAATACAATGAACTGTTTCTTCTGGGAACATTTTAAGTGTGCAGTGAGGGATTTGCGATTCTTCATTAGGATCATTCTGACTGCCATAGTTTTCAGTCTTGTAAGGAACAATCACCTGAACATGTCCTTTGGGACCAAGAGTTCCACTTTCAAAGAGAGGGATCTTATTTTACACGCATCTCTTGTCCATGTACTGTCTAGCTCTCACATTATCAAGTGCATTGGCAACAACACCTCTACTCTTGAAGAACTAATCACTATAAATTTCCTCAGTTTCCTCGCATACCTTATCAAGCCTGGCATGAATATGACCCTCAAGTTGAGGATTGAGCTGAAGAAGAGTTGCACAGGCTGTGGCTGATTTTGCCTTTTTGACGTGTTTGTCTCTGAATAAAAATTGTCTGGAAAGGTTGGATGTTTCAATGTGGTCAGGATCGGTTACTACAATTTCTCCCGTTGAACCCATATTCACCATCGCAAAATTCTTGAGCAGTTCACAGCCAATAGCTCCGGCCCCAATCACAAATGTCTTCAGTTCTGCAATTTTGCTGGCTCCTTCTTGACCGATAACAATCTTTAGATTTTTGAATGGCTACTCCTTTTTGATTACCAGCTTTTCTATTTCTTAGGCAGACTCAGGAGCTTTTTGAACAAGTTAATTGAAGTGGAAGGTGAAAAATTGCTTGATGGGCATGTACTTGTTGGTGATAGCCTTGATCACTTCCTGAGCCACCATACCACCCAGGTAGGCTCCAATAGTTGGTAGTTCAGCCTCAGCTATGTAGCTGAATGAATTTGCAAACTTAAGGATATTGCTGACCTCATCCTCACTTTTTCCTAATGTGCTGACTGCTTTTTCAACCAGATCAACAAAAACTTTGCTTTCTTTCACTGACCAGTTGGGAGGAAGAGTTTTGTTAGCTTTTTCATATTCTGACAGAGCCTTGAAACAAAGGAATATGCTCAAATTGTCTCCCATTTTCTCAAAGTCATAAATACCCAGATTTTGATCAAGATATTCTTCGAATTTTTAACTGCAAGTATCCAAAGCTTCATATTTGTGTTTCTTGGGAACTTTGATATTTCGGACTAGTCCGTTTCCTTTGTAAGGAGTGAAATTGCGAGTGTCTCCAATTCTGAATGAATTCCAGTTGATAACCTTGACCTTAAAGACTCTGTTATTGATGCCTTTTATTTTTTATTTTGACTGCTGTTCGAAGAAAAGTTGAGCTTCTGATTTTTCCTCCATGGTTTCCTGTTGGATATCCATTCCTTCGACTAAAGAAAAAACGACATGGTCTCCATCTTCATATGGATGCTTCACACCATCAAGAAGAGTCACAAGGCCTTCTTATTAGTTTGAAATATTCTTGACGATTCCTTAAAATGGCTCCTCTCCATTGCTGTCGTTAACTTGGTGCTCTCCAAGATCAGCAAAGTAAATACCGCTGACTCCTTTTGTTTCTGTGTAAATGAACT
>Ga0100380_10007427_pt1 | contig 10960 bp, 9 predicted proteins | sample CryGeymeta201504_FD_80417 | JGI IMG/M metagenome (GOLD analysis project Ga0100380, IMG submission 80417) | Groundwater microbial communities from Crystal Geyser aquifers in Utah, USA - Crystal Geyser metaG 2015-04 | ecosystem: Environmental > Aquatic > Deep subsurface > Groundwater | place: USA... | reverse complement strand
ATTTGTTGAAATGTGTTGATACGTGTTGAAATATATTGACACGTGTTGAAATGTGTTGAAATAAAGATTTATTTCAACATATTTCAACATGACTCAAGCTGTTTGTCAGTATTTAAAGCTTTACGGACCTCTTGGTTTAATAGTCTATTAGGGATAAAAGTAGGGGTTCAGGGGTTTGGCGGACCTTCCAGTAGCTAGTAGGGTTGTAGTAATAGCTAGAGTAGGTCTACTAGTGGTCGTCAAGAAAACAACTGATGATGCGGCGCTCTCAAGAAAAATCGTTAATAAAGTGTGCGCTCTAAAAGTGGATTTCGATTGGCTCATAGCCAGTTGACTAATGATTAATCCACTGAACTGGAGACCTCGCTCGATGAAGATGCAAATTCATGATTATTGTCGCCGCTACAACATTATTATTTTATTTCTTATCATTCCATATTTAAATTGGTGCAGTAATCTACTGAGTACTGGTACTGCATACAACTCATTCCTCGTAATCCAAGGAGAACTTTTGTCATCTTCATTTATTTTCGTCGACAGTCGGCAATATGAGTTCCATGCTATTATCATCGGCAAGCGCTTTGCGTCTGGTGGCACGGCGTCAAGCTGCTCCAAGGTCCACTGTTACAGTTACATTCATGAATTGGCTATCCACTCCTCTTACGTCTGATACGTCTCTTCAACATGTTGGGAACGACAGCGGCATCTACAGCTCCATCAACACTACTATGACTACTACGAATACAATTCTGCAGCAGCAAAAGTGCTACATGTCAACGGGTAAAAAGAAATCCAAAAGTCGCGCCATCAATGGCAGTCGCGGATCTCGCGGACATGGTTGGTATTTAAAGTACAGAGAAGGACGCGGTGGACGCCACCTACAGGGTGACTATTGGGATCGGAAGGAGCAACACTACGATATGAATGTCTGGAACGATGCCGTCTTGGGTTTGGGATGTCAGTACGTCTACTTGGATGTCGCCGTAGAACCTCCGGCTACTGCTACTGCTATTGCTACTGCTAATTCAGTCGCTAGTGGAAGTAACAGCGAAAGTGAAGACTTGGTAGAGCAAAAAGAGGAGTACGAAGGAAGTGATATTGATGTAACACCATCAGAAGGCGACGACGATGATGCTGAAGGTGCTGACAGTATTGAAAGCAAACAACAACATGTTACAGTCAGCTCTCCTCCCCGCACAATCGAGGCTGCACCGGCGCCACTTGCGACCGAACGATTGGTGATGCGAGTGGCATCGACCATCATGCCCGAAACGTGCATAAATTTTATTGGACTTTGCCAAGATGCTGCCTACAAGGATACCATTCTGTACCGCATTGAAAAACAAGTCGGTATTTGTGGCGGCGATGTTTTGACCAATACTGGTAAGACGGGACGATGCTGGCAGGACTTTCCTTACGAATCGAAAGGGCAGAAATTATTGCTACGACCGAATCCACTCAGACGAAGTTTGCCACCATCGAAGGAAGAACCTATGGCCATGTGGCACGTTGCAGGAACAGTGTCCATGCTGTGCCCCACAGTAAACGAAGTAGATTCTCGATTTATCTTGTGCGGAAAGGATGCGCCTCATTTGGACGGAATTCATCGAGCGTTTGGAACTCTGGAACCGCAGTCATTGGCCAAGGTTCAAGAATGGCAAGAAACTGTTCTCACGTCATACGGAAAACCCAAGAGTGTTACCTTGCGTATTGTTGGATGTGGTGTTCTGGAGAACTATGAAGAAGCAAAGATTAGTAGCAGTAGCAGTAGCAATAGTGAGAAGCAAGCAGATGAAGCTGCTTAAACGACTTTAAATTATTGACTTGAATCGACATTCCAAATGTGCAGAATATGGTAGGCGCAACGTTAGCAGTGGCATCCAGCTCAGTTAAGACTACAAAGGTTCAACTTTTTGTTAGCAAATGCTTTCATCAGATTTAATCAAATTCTATTTTGTTTTCCTAGGCATACACACGGATGATCTCCTACTAGGTAAGACTTGCTCAGTGAAAAGTGAAAACAACATATTATATTATTATTTATTTTTTCGTCTGGAGAGGATACTGTACTAGTAGGTCTACTAGTCTAGTCTAGTATTTTTTTCGAAAGCTGGAAGCGATGACTGACTTCTACCATACGGAATCGTAAAAAGCTAGTGTGGAGACTATTAGGCTGTAAAGTAAATATTATGGAGTAATAGAACTAGTAGTGGTTGTGTGTTTAGGAAGCAGGCTAGTAGTAGACGACCTGCTTGTGTACGGCTCAACTCCTGAGTCCCATGCATATCGCTTAAAGTGGAAACAAGGTAAACTGCCATAGTCCACCTGGGCTTATTTTGGAATCAATTGTCAGTCGTGCCAGGGTCAAAAACGAAAAAATGAAAACATTCAACATTCAACTAACAATAATTTTAAATTGAAAGCAAGCAACGAGACAACGAGACAGTGTCGAATTTCAAAATGAATGAAATCTGCTTATCAGAGCTACTATATCAATTTGAAAGTTCTTAAGCAGCGAAACTCCGAGCTCTTTCCTTGGACGTCACCAATCGTTTGCCAATTTCTTTGTCATAATCTTGATTTGCCCACTTTATTTCCAATTTCCAACAACAACCATCAATTAATTACTTTTATTGATTACCATGTCGCCCCTACGTTTCTTCGGTCGACACTCTCAGCTATCGTAATGTTCCAACGTCCCGTCGCCAACTCATCAAAATTTAAGGTACGATCTATTTAAAGTTCTCCCGCAACACAACATTTCAACTTTCAACACTTCTCTCATTCGACAACCATCCTTGAAACTGACCCATGCCTTTTGCGTGATCTCACACCGTCCCCGTCTTCTCGCCAAATTGATTCGACTGTCGCACAGGCTTCACGGCCATCTCTCGCGAAACATCCGAACTACAGTTCTCTTTTACGATTGCCTCTCAACACTCGTGCCTCAAGCATCCTACAAGTCACTCCGCTCATGACGTTGACCGGTGTTCGGACTATTTCCTTACCGGCAGCCATTCATACTCTCAATTTAACCTCTCATCATCCTCGACCTCAAACACAGCCTTTCAAGTCAAATCCTCCCATAAACCAACCGAACCGACGTCCCAATGCATAGCATATTCTCCAAAACCAACCTCTTCCAAGCCTTTTCCTTGCCGACCGTCCTCTCCAAGATCTCTCTCTCTCATCGGTCTCTTCGCGGTCACTGCCTTCCGATGCATTTCATGTCAAACTCCGTTTCCGAGGTCGGTTGATCTTCTCCCCGATTCTTGTCCTTGTTCAATCCGACCGACGTTCTCCAAGGTGCTTGCTAGCATCCGCATCCGTCCAGTTGGCACGTCGAGATCATGCTCGAGAGTAGTTTTAGTTGTCGTTAAATCATTGTCAGCTAGGGTGGGACTGGTTCAGGGAGCTCTTCTCCTTTGCCAGGATTAATTTAAACAGGTCTTGCATCGACGAGATGTAGTCTGTATGCTTGGCAGGGCCTCTCTAGGAAATAGGTGGCTTTAGTCAAGCTTAGCAGTAGCCGCAATACTACAATAGCATTGAAGCTACTAGACATCAAATTGACTAGTGACCCAATGCTCGCCTGGTCGCCTGGTATGTCTTGTATCGGCGAGATGTAGTCTGTATGCTTGGCAGGGCCTCTCTAGGATACTACAATAGCACTGAAGCTACTAGACATCCAAGGGGCCATATCCCAAATTGGCTAGCGGCCCAATGCTCGCCTGGTATGACCGTGAGGCCCCTCATGATCTCGGGAGCGGCTGCTGTAATGAGTGCACTCTCATATCCTTCCTCTTTTTGAATTTTTTGTTGGAGAACCTGTGTGAATCTCATTGGTTTGACCTACAAGAAAATGGAGCGTCAAGACTGCTTGGCCGTCGAAAGCGAAACGAAACGCGTTGGTCCCACTTATTTACGCAGGCTTGAAGAAGACTCGGCACAGCTGAATGTATTCTAGTCATACTACAGAGTGGTACGTTACTACACTTTACTACTGTTATGAGAAGATATCAAATCCCAGGATGGCAGGCAAGAATGAAAGCAGTCGCGAATGGCGTCAAATCCAACTCCATCACTGGCATCTTTCTCTTTTCCTTTCTTTTCTTGAGTCTGAAGTCTGAAGTTGCCTCAAGATATTTTACGTACTGTTTACTGTTTCAATACCCGTTTGGCAGTCCATAGTCCATAGCCACCCTACCCTACTAATAATCCAGCAGATCAATAATCCTTCATCTTCCTCTCGGCATTAGTTCACCAAAATGGCAGATTTAACATCTACAGTGAATTCAGTGACGACCAATACTCCAGCATGGCTCGCCTTTTGTGGTGCCATGGCTCCAATATCCTCCATCATACTCTATATGGCGGTAAGCTGACTTTTTATTACCACTTTGAGTGATGCTATGGTACCGAGCACCGTCTGCTTGTCGATTCTCAACCCACCTTCCACTCACAGCCGATACCTACAGTCCGAGATATTTCTAAACGAAAGAAAATTGGCAACGTCCCTTTGCTTCCTTACACTTCGATGCTCTCAAATTCCTTCATCTGGTTTATTTATGGTGCGTACTACGAATGCATACCATCATTGCAATTAATATTGGTTCTACGGCACAAACATTATGTTCAATTCCAAACGAATGACTAATCAGCTGAATATTGTCCACAGGCATCATCAACTCGCAGCCTAAACTGTGGACTGCCAACGGCGTTGGATTTATCTTGTGCCTTTATTACTTTGTATCTTTTGCTCACTATTCCCCCGAAGGTGCGACAGGTCTGCCAGGATCGGTACAACAGCATGTGCAAGGAATGATGGCATTGGCTACGGCAGCCCTCTACTACGCCAATGTAAAAAAGACGAAGCCTATTGGCAATATTGGCGTCATCACAAACCTGGCCATGTACGCGAGCCCTCTTGCCGCTGTGAAAACAGTTTTGGCCTCGAAAACATCTGACGCCATTCCGTTGCCCCTGACGGTTGCAAGCTTGTTGAGTTGCATTCTTTGGACTCTAACGGGATATCTTGACATGAAAGATGCTTACGTTTTCGCACCATGTGCGGCAGGAATCATCTTGGGGCTCATGCAAGTATCGCTTAAGCTGGTCTACAAAGAATCAGTCAAAGAAGACCAGCGCAAGACTAACCTGTCTCCTCACCTGAATTCTCGCGAGGTTCGCTTGTTCAAGAAGAAATAGAGCACTGATATGAGTGTTAGGGGCTAGAGATGGATTCTTGGAGATGATATATTCAGTATGGTGGACGTATCTCTCCAATGAGGATGTGTATGTAAACATTTCAACCATTCGCCGAGGGGCTGGTTGCCCTTCGCTCATTGCCTCGCATTGGTATAGCCATATAACTAGCTAACTAAAGCAACTTCAAAAAAGCGCAACACTCTTCCCCACCCCAATAGGGCACATCGCACGTCTTCCTCTTTGTTGGTGATTCGTTACCATACTCAAGTGGAGTCGATGCAGGGTTGCTACCAGCTAGCTGCTGTAGGTTTGAAAGGATCATCAAAAGAATACTAGACTATTAGCTACTGTACTACTGTACCTACTATTATTTCTATCAGAGGGCAATTGCGGGTCTAAAGCTTTGGTGATTGAAGGCTACGGAAGCATTATTGGATTTTGGATTGACATCAAAAAACATAACCCTATAACCCTCATTGATGTTTATTTCATATCGAAGAAACTGCTTGTCACTCCTAGATTGCTCAAGATGAGAAGACTATACGATCTCATCTTCTGAAGAAAAAGCAATCAGTATACCCGCTATCATTATTTCTTCATATATCATGAGAACAATTAACCCGTGTGTGTACCTCCATAATGCCTGGGACAAGACAAATTCAGTTTGGGGCAAGATGTCGCTCATACTTTTCTACCTCTTCATTTGGATTGGAATTATCAAGTGCATCTATGGTTTGTTTGATCCCACTATGATGGGTACTATAACTTGTTTCCTACCCAAAGACGACAAGGATGATAACAAAGACAACCATCGCCCCATTTTCTTCTTGGTGGCCCGCGGTCTTTTTTTGTACGCTCTTGGATTTTTGTGCTATGTTGACCAAGGAGGACTACACTCGTGGAATGTTCGGTTTCTGGCCGTGGTGTGCTTGGCGTGGATCTGTATGGTCGAAACAACATTCTCTAATCTTGAAGATGCTGTATACGAAGAGTGCGTTGGCAACTATGGCAACCTGGTGTGGGTCTCGGTGGTCTGGATCATTTTATTCGTTGTGGGGACTTTCATTGACGAGAAAATGGCAGATAATGGAACAGCGGAGGAGCGCGCCAGTCTAGCAAAAATGGTTCATATTACAAGCGCCCCCGTGTAGACAAAGTAGAGGCGTTTCATCTTGATGTTTGCAGATCACCATTTCTACATCATAATATGTGCAACATGAGCGTGCGCTGAATGGTGTTTTTACCTCCTGCAAAATGCAAGGGGTGTCTGAGGTATGACAGCCAATTGTTCCTTTGCTTTATTTTTTAAAAATAGTACCCACCTCTTTCTTTATTTAATATTAAGGGGCTGTCTACCAGGTATGTGCCTTTAGTAGTACCAGGCACTACTACTGCTACTAGTAGCCTTTCTCAATCAGGAACTTCTGTAATCTGTGGACTTCTCAAGTCGCTGCCCTGTCAATCATGTTCGTGTCTCACTCGTGACATCCTGGGCAGGGAATTATGCTGACAAATAACTTGGAGTGATGATGATAAAATCGATTTGTTAATGCAGCACAGACACTACTCATATCTCATACTCGGAGTATCTCATATCTCATTTCTCATGTGCATACTGGATACTGGACACAAAGAAACGCTTCCAAGAGTCCAGTGATGCCATTTGAACAGAAATAAACTTAAGAACCACAGAAGACGCGCCGATCAAGCAGTTGAAAAATGATGGCATCAGTTAGAATTTTGCTCAAGTTACTACAAGTACAATACTGGCTGATGTTGCCTGTTATCTGGTCGGGTCAATAATGATCACCAGCTACGCCAACAACGTTTTGTTTCCAAGAGTGATGAGAGTTTGCGAATATCTCGCTCCGATGTCATCTTTATTGGTTTTTCTGGCAGTAGGTGCTTTTAGCGTTACTGATGTAGTCTTTTGTTTTTCATCCTCACATTTTTTCGTCCTGTCGTTGCCCTCCTACCTACTACCTGTCAGCCAGCTCCAACACTGTTAAAAATTTCGAGAGACAAAACAACAGGGAACCTTCCTCTACTACCTTACACAGCAATGCTGACGAATGCATGGCTATGGTTTATCTATGGATTTTTACGAGGCGAACCGAAGATTTGGACTTCCAATGCTGTCGGATTTTTTGTCGGTTGCTTTTACTTTCTCGAGTTTGTCCGCTATGCACCCAAGCGCTCACTAGTGCTTCCCGGATCAATTATACAGCACTTTCGGACCTGTTTTATCGTTATATTTGGGAGCCTTACACTGGCCGTGCTGGATCCTTCGGCTGTGATTATCGGACACCTCGCCGTTTTCTTTTGTGTCATTATGTTTGCCAGCCCTCTCGCGGCATTGCCGACTATCCTAGAAACAAAATCCGCCAGAACCATTCCTCTGACCTATACTATCGCCGTCTTGACTAATTCTGTACTTTGGACGATTGTTGGTCTGTTGGCCATGCACGACATTCATGTATATTTGCCTACTGTATTGGGTCTGGCATTGAGTGGTGTGCAAGTGTGGCTAAAGCTCAAGTATGGCAACGGTGACCTCGCGCAGTTTACTGCTGAAGGAGGCGACGGCGGCAGAAATTTGATCGATGCAACATCGTTGTTCAGTCCGCTGCAGTGAGAGAACGAGCGATGGTTGGATATAAGAGATTCTATTGCGTGGACTGATGACTATACTGTATTTCCAAACGCCGATGTTCTAAGAAAGTCATCACAGCATGGGGTAGCATCTGTCCAGGTTATTTATTATGATACTGCGTACAGTGGCTAATTAGCTGTCTAAGTAAGACCTACAGGATTTAGTCCAGGTAGCTACGAATAGTAGAATCAGCCGCAATTGACGCAGTGCCGCTACAATAATTGCTCAGAGCTCAGTTTTGGACTCATGCGGGACATCTACTAGGCACCATTGATTTCATAAGGCTCGAGTTCAACGTCAAGCTATTGTCTCCTCAAGGCGAAACATCCACAGGAACGCAGCCGGAAGGCGCGGGGAAGGCCCATGTAAGTGTTGACGCAACTCTGAAATCCAAAGCTGGGAGAGGCAAGCTTTAGCACTGCCGGCCTCTTTCCCAATAGCAAGTTGCTGGTGGAGTAGAAAACGGCCAAACAAGCACCCTGATACACTTCCCATTAGGGCTCACCCTTCAGTGTGCTCAAGCTTTTCATTTGCTTGTCAGCCCATCGCGATTGTTGCCGACAAGCAAAGGGACGATCGCCATTGCTACGTATTATTATATCAATCTACTGCATAGCTATCTGTTCCCTAGGAAGTTTTTTGCCCTATCCTGCGTGACGTTGATCCACGCTGCTTGCTCAATCTGTGTCAGTACCACTTCTTGACCACTCACGAGTGTCTGACTGCTTCTATTCTTGCGTAGGCACGATGTGGCCACTGACACGATTCAAACAACACAAAAACATAAAACAGTATGATGAATTCATGCGAACACAACAGTACGGAACGCCGAAGAAGAAACGCGAGTTCTTAATACCGGATGATGAATGACTATTCTTCGAGAGTATTCCCGAAGACCGAAAACCCGCTCAAGCAAAGACTTTGATGAAGCTTCGACAACTCTCTTCTTTCTCATTAAATTAATAAGCCTTGACCGAGAATTCACAAATCTAATTGCCATCGCTGGTAATAATAATATAATAGCAATTCAAAGGAAGAAACTTAGCAAACATGACGAACTGTCAACAGGAAGAACACGCAGATTCTGGTGAAACCTTATCTATCCTAGAAGCGATGAGGCGACAAGAGTCTACATCCTACAAGTGCGAAGATTACATTGCTCGTTCCGTGCTGCCTGGCTCCAGCGTCGAAGACATGCAAACTCTCGAAACGAACCGATCGAAAATGACCCAATGGTGCATGACACTTGTGAACGCATGCGGCTTGAACAGCAATACCGTGTCGATTGCCATGTCGAACCTTGACCGATTTCTGGCGACAGACGATGGATTGGAATTGCTGGGTGACTCGGAAACCTTCCAGTTGGCCTGCATGGCTTCTCTTTACAGCGCCATCAAGGTTCACGAAGAAAGAGCATTTTCGCCCCAGACGCTTTCCAATATTTCTCGCGGATTTTATTCCGCCAGAGATATGGAGACCATGGAATTCAGAATATTGCAGGCCTTGCAGTGGAGAGTGAACGCCCCCACTCCCATGTCGTTTGTCAATGAATTTTTAAAACTTATCCCCGATTATGTCTTGAACTCCCACTACAAAGAGCATGTCTTGTCGCTGGTCAGGATTCAGACCGAACTGTCGGTAGCTGCGTACAATTTCGTGACCATTAAACCTTCGAGTATTGGATTTGCCGCTTTGATCAACGCCATGGATATTCTGAGCATCAAATTTGACATTGTGCAAAGCTATATCCTAGACGTGAAAGGCATTACAATTGACACTGATGAAGTGTTGAGCATCCAAAATGCTTTGTATACTGCTGTCGCGGCAACGCAAGAAACAATTGTTATCCAACAGCAACAGTCCAACGTCAACACAAAGCCTTTGACTCCCTCCACTTCAAAACACGACAAATCCTTTACTATCTCACCGCGGACGGTGTGTGGTCAAGCTGCCCAAGCTGCCTGAATATCTCATTTTGGACTGGTGACACGCTACTGGTGTAATGAGAGGAAGAAAATAGACACATGTTATAATATCATGTCTCTTGCAACAGAAAGCTGAAACTACTGTATAAATTAGAGACTGTACAACCATTACATCTACATAGCACTAAGTAAACCTGCATGGTCGTGTGGATTGCAAAACACTTTTGAGCGAGGCCGAAGCTCCCCAGTGTGAGAGATGCCTCGCATGGACCAAAACCGAGGCAGGGCAACTTAGTCTTGTAAGCGATAGCTTGTCAGGAGATGAGAAGGGATCTTTCCCACGTCGACTAGTCTAATAGTAGGTTACTGTACCCGGTAGATTATGCCTTCTTTGCGAGATTCAAGAACGTCGAAGATCTCGGGACATTGCAGTTCGGGAATGATTGGAATTATTCAGAACTGGTACTACTACTAGCTACTGTAGTAGTAGTATACTAACTACTTAGTACTACTAGCCACAGTAGTAGTCTACTCTAGCTGGGATAGTAGTACCAGGTAGTAGTTTGAAAAAAAATCTGACAGATTTTGACGTACCAGTACAGACAAAATAATTTGATCAAAGTAAACACGTCTTATTTTTTGTCGGTGTCTGTCAGGCTGACGTCTCGTCGGTCAAACGTGAGAATGGCTGCGTTTCCGATTCGTGTGTTTGCAGGGGGGTATTTGCCCCCTGCACTTTCAGGGGGTATTTACCCCCTGTGCCGAATTTTTTACTAGCTGCTGGCTGGTGCTAGTAGTGGTCTAGCTATTAGTTAGTACTAGCTAGCAGTCCACATTGATCTTGTTACTATTGATTTAAGAACGGTCGTGTGGTTGCTTTGTTCAGGCTACAACTACTAGTATTACTAGTTGTGTTACTACTGCTGCTGCTCCTGCTCCTGCTCCTCCTTCTGCTGCTGCTGCTGCTCCTGCTGCTGCTCCTGCTCCTGTTCCTGCTCCTGCTCCTGCTGCTCCTGCTCCTGCTCCTGCTGCTCCTGGTGCTGCTGGTGCTCCTGGTGGTGCTGGTGCTCCTGGTGGTGCTCCTGCTGGTGCTGCTGGTGCTCCTTCTGGTGCTGGTGCTGGTGCTGGTGCACGTGCTGCTGCTAGCGCTAGTGGTGCTCCTGCTCCTCCTGCT
>Ga0100380_10007426_pt1 | contig 10961 bp, 8 predicted proteins | sample CryGeymeta201504_FD_80417 | JGI IMG/M metagenome (GOLD analysis project Ga0100380, IMG submission 80417) | Groundwater microbial communities from Crystal Geyser aquifers in Utah, USA - Crystal Geyser metaG 2015-04 | ecosystem: Environmental > Aquatic > Deep subsurface > Groundwater | place: USA... | reverse complement strand
AACAAAAAATACAAACGCAATTTTAAAAATTCCTCAGAAATAAGTTGATTAAAATACTTAAATTTGTGCCATAAAAACTCAAAAAGAGATTATGAAAATATCATACAATTGGTTACAACAATTTTTGAATGTAAGTTGGGAAGCTACAAAAATAGGAGAATTGTTGACTGATTTAGGTTTGGAAGTAGAAGGAATTGAAAAAGTAGAATCTGTAAAAGGAAGTTTGGAAGGAGTTGTTATTGGCGAAGTTTTGACTTGCGTTCAACATCCAAATGCTGATAAATTGAAAGTCACCACTGTTAATTTGGGCGATGGAATTCCTGTTCAGATTGTTTGTGGAGCACCCAATGTTGCTACAGGTCAAAAAGTGCCTGTTGCGACTGTTGGAACTACTTTGTTTACTGAAAAAGGTGAGTCTTTTATCATCAATAAAAGTAAAATAAGAGGCGAAGAAAGTTATGGAATGATTTGTGCCGAAGACGAACTTGGTTTGGGGAAAAGTCACGACGGAATTCTAATTTTAGACAATTCTTTACACTCAGGAACGCCTGCTGCAAAAATTTTTAATCTCACTACTGATTATGTTTTTGAAATTGGTTTAACGCCAAATAGATCTGATGCCATGAGTCACTATGGTGTTGCAAGAGATTTGAGAGCTGGTCTGATTCAAAGGGATTTAAATTTGGAGTTAATTTCTCCGTCAGTAAGTGATTTTCGAGTAGATGAAAGAACATTACGCATTGATATTGAGGTTCCTAACAAAGAATTGGTTCCTCGTTATTCCGGAATTACAATTAGCGATATTAAAATTAAAGAATCTCCAAAATGGATTCAAAATAGGCTAAAAGCGATTGGAGTTATACCAAAAAATAATGTTGTTGATATCACAAATTATGTGATGCACGAACTTGGACAACCTTTACACGCTTTTGATGCTCAAAAAATAAATGGAAATAAAATTATTGTCAAAACTCTCAAAGAAGGCACTAAATTTACCACATTGGATGGAGTAGAACGATCACTTTCGTCCGAAGATATTATGATTTGTGATGCCAACGAAAAACCTTTGTGTTTAGGTGGGGTTTTTGGAGGTCTGAATTCTGGTGTTTCCGAAAATACAACTGCTATTTTTTTGGAAAGTGCTTATTTTAATCCAATTTCTATCAGAAAAACTGCAAAACGTCATGGATTAAATACGGATGCTTCTTTTAGATTTGAAAGAGGAATAGATATTAATATTACTGAATATGCACTAAAAAGAGCAGCTTTGTTGATTGAAGAGTTTGCTGAAGGCAAATTGTCCTCTGATATTTTTGATTTTTATCCTGTGAAAACTGCCGATTTTGAAGTATTTCTTTCTTATTCAGATGTATTTAAATTGATTGGTCAGGTGATTTCAAAAGATGCCATAAAAAATATTTTAGCATCTTTGGAAATTAAAATTAACATTGAAACTAATGCTGGTTTAGGATTGACAATTCCTTCCTATAGAACTGACGTTCAACGGGAAGCAGATATTATTGAAGAAATTTTACGTGTTTATGGTTACAACAATATCGAATTTTCCTACAAATTAAATACTTCAATTTCGTTTGATAAAAACGACGAAATTAAAATCGAAAATATCGTTGCAAATCAGTTGACTTCCTTAGGTTTTAACGAAACAATGGCCAATTCATTGACCAAAGAATCCTATATTAAATTTACTGAAAACTTAAGCAAACAAGCAAATGTTGTGATTTTAAATGCTTTAAGTAATGATTTAAGTGTGTTGCGTCAATCATTGTTGTTTAGTGGATTAGAATCTGTTGTTTATAATATTAACAGGAAGAATAGTTCTTTAAAGTTTTTTGAATTTGGTAAAACGTATCACAATTACGAAACAGGTTATAAAGAAGATAAACACCTAACGCTTTTTGTAACTGGAAATAAAACCAAAGATTCTTGGAAAACAAATTCACAGCAAACAGATTTTTTCTTCGTTAAAGGAATTATAACTGCATTGTTAAACCGTGTAGGAATTCAGAATTTGAAAAATACACCTGTAAAAAATGATGTTTTTTCTGAAGGCATTTCTCTGAGTTTAGGAAAAATGAAGTTGGTAGATTTTGGGGTTGTACAACGTTCTATTCTAAAAGAATTCGGCATTAAACAAGAAGTTTTATTTGCTGATTTTAATTGGGAAAATGTGTTAAAATTGTCAAATAGTAAAAATTTTAAATTGAAGGAATTGCCAAAATTCCCCTTAGTAAAAAGAGATTTGGCTTTGTTACTAGATGAAAAAACCGAATTTAAAGAAGTGTATAATTTGGCTTTTCAATCCGAAAAAAATCTTTTAAAAGAGGTAGATTTGTTTGATGTTTATGAAGGGAAAAATTTACCAGAAGGAAAAAAATCCTATGCAGTAAGTTTTATTTTGCAAGATGAATTTAAAACTTTGGACGAAAATCAAATAGATAAAATCATGCAAAAATTGCAGCAGACATTTGAGAAAAATTTGAATGCAGTTTTAAGATAATTTTTAAGTTTCATACAGGAGCTTTTCATATTTGGATTTATGTATAAGAAAATAATAAAACCAATTTTATTTCTTTTTGACCCTGAAAAAGTTCATTATTTTACTTTTTCTTTTGTAGGTTTGTTGTCTAAAATTCCTTTTGTCCCAAATTTATTTCGAAGTTTGTATCAGTTAAACGATCATAGATTAGAGAGAAAATTATTCGGACTTACTTTTAAAAATCCTGTCGGTTTGGCTGCTGGGTTTGATAAAAATGCCATTTTATACAATGAACTTGCTAATTTTGGTTTTGGATTTATTGAAATAGGAACAGTAACTCCAAAAGCCCAAGATGGAAATCCCAAAAAACGATTATTTCGATTAAAAGAAGATAGTGGCATTATCAATAGAATGGGGTTTAATAACAAAGGCTTAAAAGCTGTTATTCAACAGCTTAAAAAAAATAAACACCAAATAATTATTGGCGGTAATATTGGAAAAAATACGCAAACTTCTCCTGAAAATTATACTGCTGATTATTTAGTTTGTTTCAAAGAATTACATCCTTTTGTTGATTATTTTGTGCTAAATGTGAGTTGTCCAAATGTGGGAAGTCATGCAAAATTGAATGACAAAGATTATTTATTATCGTTAATAAAGGCTTGTCAAAAACTAAACAATGAACAAAAAATTCAAAAGCCAATGCTGCTGAAAATTGCTCCAGATTTGAATAATCATCAATTGGATGAGATTATTGAGTTGGTTGCTGAAACCAAGATTGATGGTGTTATTGCCTCAAATACTTCCACAAGAAGAGAAAATTTGAAAACTTCTAAATCGCAACTTGAAAAAATTGGTTTTGGTGGATTGAGTGGAAAACCAATTATGCCGCAAAGCACTAGAGTTATCAAATATTTGGCAGAAAATTCAAACAAAGCATTCCCAATTATTGGAGTTGGTGGCATTCACTCTGAAAATGATGCTCTTGAAAAGCTGAATGCTGGAGCTGATTTAGTACAGCTTTATACCGGTTTTATTTATGAAGGACCAAGTTTGATAAAACGTATCAACAAAGCGATTTTAAAGCAACTATAACCGATGGTTGAAACGCTGATTTCTTTCGTATTTGCCACTTCAATTTTAGCAATTTCTCCTGGTCCTGATAATATTTTCGTATTGACACAAAGCATTGTGAATGGAAAAAAATATGGTTTTGCAACTATTTTTGGTTTGATGACAGGCTGTTTGATTCACACTTCTTTGGTTGCTTTTGGTGTTTCTGCTTTGATAAAAGAAAATGAAAACCTGTTTTTTGTATTGAAATTATTTGGTGCAATTTACCTTATTTATCTTGCATATAAAGTGTTTAAAAGTGACACTAAAATCATATTTTCTACTCAAAATGTCTCTCTAAAAACAACCACTCAACTTTTTAAAACGGGCTTTCTGATGAATGTCTTAAATCCAAAGGTTACTATATTTTTCTTAGCGTTTTTTCCTCAATTTTTGTTTTCACATGAAATTTCAATGATACTTCAATTTTACATTTTAGGATTGATTTTTATATTGGTTTCTTTTGTTATTTTTGGAGGTATTGCTTTGCTTGGAGGAAAAGTTTCAACGTATTTAATGCATCAAAACAATATTGGATTGGTCATAAAATGGGCGCAAATTGTTGTTTTTGTTGGAATTGCACTTTTGATTTTAATTTAAAGTCTAAATTAAAGGTTTGCAAATTTAAAGGATTTTTTTTAAAAAAAGAATCTAATTTTTAGAAATTCTTTAATTTTGAGTCTTAAAAATTTTAGAAATACGTTAGTTTCGCTACCTTTGAATCGATGAAATCAGTTAAAATTATAGAATGTCCAAGAGATGCCATGCAAGGCATCAAAAGTCATTTCATCCCTACTGAAAAGAAAGCTTTATACATCAATTCTTTATTAAATGTAGGTTTTGATACCATTGATTTTGGCAGTTTTGTTTCGCCCAAAGCCATTCCTCAAATGCGAGATACTGTTGAAGTTTTATCGCGTTTAGATTTATCAAGAACAAATACAAAATTATTGGCAATTGTTGCAAATACCAGAGGCGCAATTGATGCTTCTCAGTTTCAAGAAATCAATTATTTAGGTTTTCCTTTTTCGATTTCTGAAAATTTTCAAATGAGAAATACACACAAAACTATTTCAGAATCAATTGAAACTTTGGACGAAATTCTTGAAATTGCCGCAAAAACGAACAAAGAAGTGGTGGCATATTTGTCAATGGGATTTGGAAATCCTTATGGAGATCCTTGGAACGTTGAAATCGTTGGAAATTGGACTTCAACATTAGTTAAAATGGGCGTTAAAATTCTATCACTTTCTGATACAGTTGGAAGTTCAACTCCTGAAGTAATTGAATATTTGTTTTCAAACTTAATTCCATTATATCCAACAATTGAGTTTGGGGCTCATTTGCACACAACTCCTGACAAATGGTTTGAAAAAGTAAATGCCGCATACAAATCAGGTTGTGTTCGTTTTGACGGAGCAATCATGGGTTTAGGCGGTTGTACAATGGCAAAAGACGAATTGACGGGTAACATGCCAACTGAAAAATTATTGAGTTATTTCACTACAAAAAAAGCAAATACCAATATAAAACCAATGAGTTTTGAAAGTGCTTATAACAAAGCATTAGAAATTTTTTAATCAAATTTCAGTCAAATTCTAAAAAATTTTTAAAAATGAGAAATTATAATATCTTTTTATTTTTAATCAGCTTTTCGTTTATTATTTCTTGTAAAAATGACGATCAAAAAATTGATTTTACTTTTTTACAACTCAATGACGTATATGAAATTTCATCCATTCAAGGAGGAAAATTTGGTGGATTGGCGAGAGTGGAAACCATACATCAACAATTGTTGCAAGAAAATAAAAACACTTTGCTTGTCATGGCTGGAGATTTTTTAAACCCCTCATTATTAGGAACTTTAAAGGTTAATAATGAGCGAGTTTTAGGAAAGCAAATGATAGAAGTGATGAATGCCATGAAATTTGATGTGGTGGCTTTTGGAAATCATGAGTTTGATTTGTCTCAAAAAGATTTGCAAAGCCGCCTTAGCGAAAGTTCTTTTCCTTGGATTTCTGCCAATGTAAAATTGATATCTGAAAACGATACAATTTCATTTTACAAAGAAGTTCAAGGAACGAAAACACCTCTAAAAGACTATTTTATCAAAGAATTTTCAGACAATGACGGAACGAAAATTAAAGTTGGATTTATAAGTGTTTGCATTCCTTCCAATCCAAAAGAGTATGTTTTTTATGAAAATATGTTTGTGAAAGCAAGAGCCTCTTATGAATCCATCAAAGATAGTGTGGATGTAGTTTTTGGCTTAACACATGTAAAAATTGTAAATGATAAACGAATTGCAAAATTATTACCAAATATTCCCTTGATTATGGGTGGTCATGAGCATACAAAACATTCAGAAAGAGTAGGGAATGTACTGATTACCAAGGCTGATGCAAATGCAAAAACGGTGTATGTTCATCGAATTTCATTTGATAAAAGAATAAAAAAGGTAACTATTTCCTCGGAGCTAAAAGAAATAAATAATAAAATTCAGCAAGACAAAAGAGTAGGAGAAATTGTTTCAAAATGGCAAACAATTTTGAATACTAATATCAAAGCAATTATTGAGAATCCGAATGAAATCATTTACAATGCCATCACTAGTTTGGAAGGGAGAGATACTCCAATTAGAAGTGAGCAAACCAATTTGGGCGGAATTATTACAAAATCAATGTCTTATTCTTTTGATAATCAGGTAGATTGTGCTTTAGTAAATGGAGGCTCTATTCGAATTGATGATGTTTTAGAAGGAGAAATAACTCCTATTGATATTTTTAGAGTTTTGCCTTATGGAGGAGCTATTTTAAAAGTCCAAATAAAAGGAAGATTGCTTAAAAGAGTACTAGATTATGGACTTTCAGCGTCAGGAACAGGTGCTTATTTACAGCGTTTTAATGCAGAAAAAATAGCTGATAATTGGATGATAAACAATGCAAAATTGGATATTCAAAAAACATACACAGTAGCTTTTTCTGATTATTTGTTAAAAGGTTTTGATATTCCTTTTTTATCAGAGGAAAATAAAGAAGTACTTTCTATTTATTATCCAACTTCGAATGAATTGGCTGCTGATATCAGAAAAGCAGTAGTTGCATTTTTGAAAAATTAATAAAAAAGCTTCACAAATTGTGAAGCTTTTATGAATCTTTTAAAGAGTTTTAATTATCTTTTTCTACCAAAACTACTACCTTTTCTGTCTGCAGAACTTTTTGGTTTGTCACTAAAATTTCTATCAGATCTTTTTCTTCCTCCAAAATCAATTGGTTTTTTGCTTGCACCTTCATCACTTCTTCGTCTTCCAAAACCGCCGTCTTTTTTGGCAAAAGGTTTTTTTCCATCTTTTCTTTCATAACCATTTGATCGTTCTTTTTTCGTGATTTAGATATTTACTGTTCGTCCTCCAAAATCAGGTTGGTTGTTTGAAAAAGCTTCTAATGTTTTTTCTTCAAAGTTTTTATCGATTTCAAAAAATGAAAAGGTATCTAAAATATCGATAGCACCAATCTCAATCTTGTCTCCAATTTTTTGATCATTAATCAATCCAATTAGTTTTGCAGGATTTAAATTGTCTTTTCTACCAATATTGATAAAGAAACGAGTCATGTTGTCACTTGTTGATCTAGCTCTTGAGCTATCTCTTGATAAATCATTCAAATCCTTAGAGTTTTCATAATAAGAAAGAAATGTATTAAATTCAAGGGAAACAAACTTTTGAATCAATTCTTCTCTTGAAAAATCAGCCAATTTTTTATAAATATTTGGTAAAAAATCTTGGATTTCAGTTTCGTTTACAACTGTATTTTGCACTCTATCAATCAAGTGGAATAATTGATTTTGGCAAATTTCTTTTCCTGTAGGAACTCTAGTTTCAACAAATTTTTTGTTGATAATTCTTTCAATTGGTCTTAGCTTACTTTTTTCTTTGTTGTTTACTAAAACTAATGAAATCCCTTTTTTTCCTGCTCTTCCAGTTCTCCCACTTCTGTGGTTATAGTTTTCTATTTGATCGGGTAATTTATGGTTGATAATGTGCGTTAAATTATTTACATCAATTCCCCGAGCAGCAACATCAGTAGCTACTAATAATTGCACACTTTTATTGTGAAATTTATCCATCACAGAATCTCTTTGCGCTTGCGATAAATCACCGTGCAATGCATCTGCATTATATCCGTCTTTAATTAATTTGTCAGCAACCTCTTGTGTTTCTCTTCTAGTTCTACAGAAAATAATTGCATAAATATCAGGGTTTAAATCAGCAATTCTTTTCAATGCTAAGTAACGAGTACTTTCGTTAACCAAATAATATTCGTGGCTAACATTGTCTGAACTTTCATTTTTTTGACCAGAAGTAATTTCTACTGGTTTGTTCATATAATTTCTAGAAATCGCCTCAACTTCCGCAGGAAATGTTGCAGAAAACAACAACGTTTGTTTTGTTTTTGGAGTTGCTTGTAATATGTTATCCAATTCTTCTTTGAAACCCATATTCAACATTTCATCGGCTTCATCCAAAACTAGCCATTCAATATTACCAAGTTTTAAAGCTCTTCTGTTGATCAAATCAACTGCTCTTCCTGGAGTTCCAATCACAATTTGCGCGCCTTTGTTCAAAGCTCTTATTTGTTCTTCAATGCTTGCACCACCATAAACAGTAACTACCTTCATATTTTTCATATATTTCGAAAAATCTTGAATGTTTTTACCAATTTGAACGGCTAATTCTCTTGTTGGCGATAAAATAATTGCTTGTGTATTTGAATTATTTTCATCAATTAATTCCAAAATTGGTAAACTAAATGCTGCAGTTTTTCCTGTTCCTGTTTGTGCAAATGCTTTTAAATCGGTTCTTGACGAGATAATTTGTGGAATTGCTTTTTCTTGAATAATTGTAGGATTATCATATCCTAAATCCAATAATGCTCTTGTAATAGGTTCTTTTAAACCCAATTCTAAAAATGTTGACATACTGTGTTTTTTGAGATTCACAGACGCCCACCTGTAAATCCGATTATTAATTCGGCTTGATTTTTTTTGTGAATTTAACTCGCAAAAAATTCCGTGCAAAGGTACACTAAATTAAATAGATAGCAAGAAATAATTAATTAATTTACTTTATTTAAAATTTCCAAATAATCTGAAAGATTTGATGAAGAAATAGAAGCAAAGCCATTCATAACTTTTCCTTTCTTATCAACAAGGATACAACGTGGCATTTTGCAAGTTAAAAAATCATTGGCTTTACTGTCATCAGGAAGATAATATTGAGATTTGATATCCAAACTTTCAACTCTTTCAGATTTTTTTCCATCAATCTTTACAGGAATAAAGATGATGTTGGTATAGTTTATAGATAAAAAATTCATTCGTGAAAAAATATAAGATTCAGAAACATATTCTGGACTCCAAAAAAACAACAAAGCATTTTTTTGTTTTATAACATCAAAAATTGATAATGTAGCATTCGAATAATCATTGATATTAAAATCTTGTAATTGATTTGATGCAACTACTGCTTTTGTATCGTTCAACAGCTTTCTTACCAAAATTTTATCTTCTTCATTGGTGCTTAATTTGAAATATTTTTCAAAAGTTTCTTCATTTAATTCACAACTAGATTTGTTGTAGAAATGACTAATAACAGTCTGCTTTAAAAATGCATTTTTAGTATTTTCAAAACTGATTTTTTTATCAATTATTGTCATTAAATCCGAAGTAAATTTTGGACTATAATTCTTTTTCATTGGTGGATGACCCAATGAATAAGTTTCATTATACAAATAATTTCGAACATACTGAGAGTAAGGTGGGTAATATATTAATGAGTCATTATCAATTTTTGCAAATTTTCTGTAGTCGTAAAATGAATTATTTATTTTTGGAAGTTGCTCAGATTTAGCATATTTTGCGTTCAAAATAGGGTATTTTTCCATTCTTGCGTACAAAGGATATGTCAAGGCAACTTTTAGGACTTTTTTAAAACCATCAGTTTCTTGAGGATGACTTTCGGCATATTCGTTGTAAAGTTCTATATTTGATTTTAAGGAGGAGGCTATTTTTCGTTGAAATTCTTTTGAGTCCAATTTATTAAACTCGTGAAAAGAAAAGGATTCTTTTTCATCTTCTAAAAAACAGTCAATTAAAATATTATTTCTCTCAGCACCTTTTCCGACAAATACCAAGGATTCATCAAAATTCCAAGTATTTAATCGTAAAAGCACGCTATCACCGGGCTCTAAATAAACATGTTGATTTTCATATCCATGACTAAAATAAAACAAACCTTCGACTGGTAGTGTTACTTTTCCAATAAATTTATCATCATTATCTAAATAAAAAGTATCAATTACTTGATCCATAGAATACAATATAACATGATTCGATTTTGGATGAATTATTTTTCCGCCAAAATAAGCATAAGTCAGCTTTTTATCTGACTTACAACTAATTATAGAAATAAAAAGTGTTATTGTTATAAGGTATTTCAAGTTATTAATCATCAATATTTTCCTAAATAGATTTTACAAATTTAGGTATTAGCATGAGCTATGATTGTTAATTAGAAGTTAAAATAATAGTAATACTTCCTTAAAAATTTCTTGAAATTTATCAATAAAAACCATTCAAAATCAGGCTTTAAAAGGAAATCAAATTCGTACTTTTGCAAAAATTTTAAGTAATATGTTATCAGTTTCTAATTTATCTGTCCAGTTTGGAAAACGAATTTTGTTTGATGAAGTAAATACCAAATTTCAACAAGGAAATTGTTATGGAATTATTGGTGCGAACGGCGCAGGAAAATCGACTTTTTTAAAAATAATTTCTGGAAAACAAGACCCAACTTCGGGTCAAGTGCATCTTGAAACAGGTAAAAGAATGTCTGTTTTAACTCAAAATCACAATGAATTTGATGCTTATCCAGTATTGGAAACTGTGATCATGGGAAACAAAGATTTGTTTAGAATTAAAAAGCAAATTGATGAATTATACGCAGATTATTCAGATGAAAATGCCGAGAAAATAGGTGAACTCCAAATTATTTTCGAAGAAATGAATGGTTGGAATGCTGATTCTGAAGCCGCAGCATTACTCTCAAATTTAGGCGTTTCTGAAGAATATCATTATTCAGAAATGAAAGATTTGGATGGGAAACAAAAAGTTAGGGTGTTGATTGCTCAAGCGCTTTTTGGAAATCCTGATGTGTTGATAATGGATGAGCCAACCAATGATTTGGATTTTGAAACTATTGCTTGGTTAGAAAATTTCTTAGCAAATTATGACAATTGTGTGATTGTAGTTTCACATGATAGACACTTTTTGGATGCAGTTTGCACGCATATTT
>Ga0100380_10007424_pt1 | contig 10963 bp, 10 predicted proteins | sample CryGeymeta201504_FD_80417 | JGI IMG/M metagenome (GOLD analysis project Ga0100380, IMG submission 80417) | Groundwater microbial communities from Crystal Geyser aquifers in Utah, USA - Crystal Geyser metaG 2015-04 | ecosystem: Environmental > Aquatic > Deep subsurface > Groundwater | place... | reverse complement strand
TTCATGCACGTAGGGTACCTGTTAGGGCTGATCTTGGTCATGGCATTCTTGTACCCGACTTCTCGTCTCGTCCAGGGTCTGGTAGAGGAGCGAGAGACTCGAATGAAGGAGACATTACTCATTTTGGGGGTCCGCCCATGGGCTCATACTACCTCTTGGGTTTTAACGTCTGTCATCAGCTTCGTCTTCATTTCCTGCTTCATGTCGGTGGTTTTACAACATGTACTGACCCATACCGAATTTGTCTTGATCTGGTTCTGGCTGGCTTTGTTTGGCACGGCAAGTATGTCCTTTTGCTTCTTTTTGGCTTCTTTTTTCAATAAAGCCAAACTAGCAGCTGTTATTGGACCGATGGCTCTTTTTGCGAGTCTTCTCCCCCGCTTTGTCTTTTTTGGAACGAACCGTTACGAAGCAATTGGTGCAAAATATGCGGCCAGTATTCTCCCTGGTACTGCGTTAGCCTTTGGAGCTGACATTGTTGGCGACTACGAGTATGGAGAACAAAGCGTCTCTCAACATATCTGGGTTGGTGATTACAGCTTTGGGACCTCAATTTTGTTCTTGGCCTTTGACACAGTTTTTTACATGGTATTAGCGTGGTATACAGAGCAAGTTGTTCCTCGCGAGTACGGAGCGGCACCGAAGCCTTGGTATTTTCCCTTTACGAGCTGCCTTCAAGTGCCCTTCTGGTCACGCCGATTTTCCACGGAAGAAACCTTGGCCGATGACAGCAATGATGACTTATCAGTGGCCGCTGCAACAACGACCGCAAATCAGAGCGAGTGGTACGTCCCGCGATATTTGGTTCGAATTGGTTATCGCCCTTGGTTACTTCGAGACACTCATTTTGATTATCTGTCCTTTTTGCTCTGACCTTACGCAGCATCGAGATGGTTACGGATCCAGCGTTGATTCCTCGTGTTTTCCTGAATGATTTGGTCAAGTGCTACACGAAGTCGAAAAAGCCAGCCGTCAACCATCTGAACTTGACCTTGTACGAGTCCCAGATTATTAGTTTACTTGGTCATAATGGAGCAGGCAAAACGAGCACTATCGCCATGCTGACAGGTCTGTACCCTCCGACGAGTGGTGAAGTCTCCATTTATGGACATTCCATCTGCGAAAATATGGCCAAAGCACGTCAGTCCATTGGCATTTGCCCTCAACATGATGTGCTTTTTGATCGCCTCACCGTGATGGAACACTTGGTATTCTTTTCCAGAATCAAAGGTGTCTCTTCTGATAGTAGCGAGCTGAAAGAGAAAGCTTTGGAAATCGGTTTGACAGAGGATCAGCTCCGAACGACTGCCGCTGCTTTGAGTGGTGGTAACAAACGAAAGCTTAGCGTTGCTATTGCTCTTTGCGGAAACCCGAAGTTCTTGATTCTTGATGAGCCGACGTCTGCCATGGATCCTACCGCCCGACGCCGTTGCTGGCAAGTCCTGCGAAAGAAGAGGAAAGGCCGTGTCATTCTGTTGACCACACACTTCATGGACGAAGCCGAGCGCCTGTCTGACCGGGTGGCGGTCATGAAGGATGGAGAATTACAGTGTTGTGGAAGCCCGCTATTTTTGAAAGACAAGTTTAACATGGGCTGGAATCTGACGGTTGTTATGGACAAGCTCGGAGACTCCACTGAAGTAGACCACGACTATTCCAATTGCCGTGACCTCATCACGAATTTTTTGCTGCAGCACGTTCCTGTTGTAAAATTAGCCCGAAAGTCTGGAAGGGAATTGACCTACCGTTTCCCCAAAGGATCCGAAGAGCTATTTCCTGACGCCTTTGATGCATTCGAGGCGCATGCTAAAAATCTCGGCGTGTCTTCCTACGGTATCGAGAATGCATCGTTTGAGGAGGTCTTTTTGATGCTGGCGGAAAAGAATGGCAGCTTGGAAACGGAGCTTGTCAACGCAAAGGAGGCGACGAAAAAATCTGGAAACTTCGCCAATGAAGTGTCTGCGACTCATTACATAGATACCCAGTCTATTGCCTCCTCGAAACTCACAGTAGAGTCAGCTGAAACAGCCTCAGTAAGTTGCAGCGAAAGCAATTCTGTGGTGTCAATGGATTCAGTCGACTCAAAAAAAAAACATAATGAATTCCAGAGCATGTCACCTTTGCGACAGATTGGGCTCTTATATTGGAAACGAGTGACTGTTCAGAAGCGAGACATTAAAGGAGCTGTTTTTACCATTATCGTCCCCGTGGTGCTGGTCGCTATGGTGATTCTAGTTTTGACGGCAAGTATCATCGTCTCGGGTCCGCCCCTGGAGATGAGTCCCGCCTTGTACGAAAAGTCCTCCGGGTCAACGACGAACGGAAATGCCAGCACTCAGATCCTGATTGCTGGAGGAGCATCGGATCGCAACCAAAACTCGGTGCAGAGTCAATATTTGTTTATGGATTCGGGGCTGTCCTTTGGCTATCCGAAAGTTGACGTGACACGCTTAGAAGACACCAAATCTTCCTCGGAGCTCTCAAATTTTCTTCTTCGGACATACAATGATCATGATCGCCCCATGAGATTTGGAGCCTTCTCTGTGGATGATGTAGTACAGGTGAATATCAATGTCAACTTTACAGCATTTAATGAACAAATCAGGTTTTACTCGTCTAAAAGACGATCTCATGGGGCCATCAAGCTCCGTGATCAGCGCGTTGATCTCTTCGAAATCTTTGGCTCTGCTGGAAAGAATGGCCGATTCTTTTGGAAGCAAGATGTTGCTAGTATGGCGAAATATTTCTATTCTCGGTCCAATATGCCTCGTCATGCAAAGGCCCCTACCGCAAGCCTCCACAAGCTTACTCGGAAAGCACTAGAAGGCATCGTCAGCTCTCCTAGCCAACAGTTAGAGGATATTCGAGCCGAATATACAGACGGGCTGCGTTCATTTGCAGATGATTTGTATAATGGAGTTGTTGCGTTCCTAGAATCTCCTAGCTTTCATGATTTGGAACGCATGATCACTCAAATGGTTTCTGACTTTGCTGGTAATACCTCAGGCATTTTGAAACATACAGACAAACTCGAACATGACGTTGCTGTGATGTTCGAAGAACTTGTCCACTCTGCCTTCCAAAAGCTTCCGACGCAGAAAATCGGCGAGCAGAAGCGTGAAATTTACCGATGGGATGCTGACTTGGGACCAACCGTCCGCAGTTTTATGTGGCATTTGGGCACTCTTGGAAAAGATGAAGGGCGAGGAACCCCGTCAATCTATGAAGTGGCCAGGACTTTTGCCCAAGACGTTAGCAAAATAGCAAACGAAACAATTTTTCATGTTACAGGGGAAAGCTACAGCATCCGCACTGTCGAAGAGCTATTGACCAATGCTTTAAGTGGAGCTGGAAATAGCCAAGATTTTGAGCGAGAGGTTGTCGTTCGGGAACTATCAAGCATGTTTGAAGGTGTCGCAAAACTTTACAAAATGGATGGTACTTATTCTCACAACATAGTCAAATCAACTTTTGATTGGCTAGATGCCCGTATCTCCGATTACTCGGATGACTCAATTCCTCGCATTCCGGCCAAAGTCTGTGTAGCCCTTCTTGTTTTTGCAGATCATATTCTCGAAAAGGTAAAATCTTGTGCCGGATTGTACACACCTGATGGGGCGGCGGTGTACTGTAGCTCGTCTCACCTTTGTCCTATCTCCTCTCTCAATTTTCAATTTGCAGTGGGATATCGACACCATCAGCCCAGATCAAGCATTTGGCTACCTCAGCGAGATTCTTGGGGGAAATTCAAAAAAGATGGACGGCTATATCAATGTCAGGGCGAAGGATATCACATTGGATCTTGGCAGATTTGCTGTTGACTTTCATGACATTTGGATCAATACGGCTCGTGGAAACATCTTCAACATGGATAGAACAATTCCTTTGACTCTGCCATTGAAGAGTCTCGAGGCCTTGGTACCAGACAATCAGACCGCGATGCAATTTCAATTTGAAATCCCTGCCAAGACAAGTCTACTCCACAATTCGTCGTCAGCCCACGCCGTGGCAGCTTTTAACCAAGCTTACATGGAAAACCGCTTCAAGCAATGCCTAGGCGAGACTAGGAGCTCTAAGACACGGTTAGTATCTATTAACCATCCTCTACCGCTGACAGCCAAACAGTCTCTGGAGATCAAAGTCATGTTGAGTGTACTTGCAGGCCTATTCATTTTGATTCCCTTCTGCTATATCCCGGCTACTTTTATTGTCTTTCTGGTGAAAGAGCGAGTTTGTAAATCAAAGCATCTTCAGCTCGTCAGCGGAGTGAACATGTCCGCCTATTGGACTGCTACTTATCTGTGGGATTTGACACTATATTTTGTGCTCACCATGTGCATTCTGTGCGTCTTCTTGATGTATGGAAGCTCTGCCGATGTCTTTGTTGGAAGCAAAGATGCCTTCTTGTGCACCTTTGCGTTGATATTTGGCTATGGTGTCAGCGCACTCCCTTTTTCCTATCTGCTGTCTCGGATGTTTGAGAACAGTAGCACTGCCCAGATATCTGTTGCTGGAATCGGATGGCTCACTGGATTCGTCACCGTCATTGCTAATGTCACGATGGGATCGCTGGAGAAGACGGAGCACATTGCAGCGGCATTGCTGCCTTTCTTCCGCCTCTTCCCTGCTTTCAACCTCGGAGAAGGTATGATGGCGATGTCCACCTCCTACTGGTACCGGTACGTTTCTCGTAGCTTTACGCGTTTAGTATCTTTTCGCTGCTCTGAATCTCATGAAATATTTGTACATTTTTCGTCTTGCCTTAGCGAAATTATTGGCTTGGACCAGTACTCATTGGACTGGGATGTCGCTGGACAAAATATTGCATATATCTTTTCCTTGGCTCTACCATATGGCTTCCTTGTCTTGGTTTTAGAGTATTCGGATGATGGAGGATCTGGAGGACTGCTAGGGCGTGGGATCCGAGCAGTTCAGTTCTACTGGACTAAGGCGATGCTGTATTTCTATGGAATCCGTATGTCCGTAGACGGATTATGTGGTGCTCACTATTCGCTTCTTGGCGAGGAGAAAAACAAGGCTCTGGACGACGTTGATGTTGTTCAAGAAAGAGACTGTGTCATGAAGAATGACGAGTCACTTAGGCAAACAGCTCCAGTTGTTCTCAAGAATCTCTGGAAGATCTATCCACCCTCCGTCGGCCTTGTAGGCTCCCTAGTGAAAAATGCCCGCCGTCGTTTGGCCTGTATTTTTTGCGCTTGCAATCCCTATAAAGCCGTGGATACCGACAATGACGAGACAGTTTGCGTGCCAAAACAAGCTGTCCGTGGCGTTTCAACAGTTGTTCAGAAAGGAGAGACGTATGCCTTACTCGGAGCCAATGGTGAGTTTGCCGTGTATCTCCCAATTTTGCACTGCTTAATTTCTACTAACAGTAGCTTGGGTTTTATGAACAGGAGCCGGAAAGACGACAATTATAGGAATGCTCACTGGTGATATCAAATCGACCTGTGGAAGCGCTTTTGTCGCCGGACATGATGCCACTGGTAGTAGCAACTTGGGTGTTTCGGAAGCAAGGAAGAACATTGGCTTCTGTCCGCAAAAGAACCCGTGAGTTCGCCTGTACATATCGCAACTTTGGTTGGTTCAGTGAAAACTCTCTCACCTCTCTGCCTTCATTTTTTCTCACAACAGCCTCCTTGATCTAATGACTGGTCGCGAGACACTCACTATGTTCGCACATCTCCGTGGTATTCCACCAAACGATGTTGCTTCGACTGTGGAAGAGCTCTTGGAGCGATTGATCCTCGCTCCTCACGCTGATAAGATCACAATGGCCTACTCTGGCGGAAACAAACGCAAATTGAGTCTTGGCTTGGCCCTCATTGGCGACCCCAAGGTTCTTTTGATTGATGAATCGTCATCTGGTCTTGATCCTTTGGCCAGGCGCCGCATGTGGGACCTCATCGAAGAAGCTGCGCGCTCCCGGTCTGTAATTCTCACCACCCATAGCATGCAAGAAGCGGAAGCCTTGTGTACCCGTGTAGCTATCATGGTCAAGGGAAAATTCATGTGTCTTGGGTCAGTTCAGCACCTGAAATCCAAGTATATGGATGGTTATTCCATCGATGTGTTCTGCAGGGGCGGAGCTTCATTCAAGGCTGTGGACCGTCTTGAAAATGAAGTCCTGTGGGCATTGCCTGGGTGTCGTCTGTCGGAACGCCACGGACGATTTTTGCGGTTTGAAGTATCAAATGTTTCCAGTTTGGGTCTTGGAACATGCTTCCGCCGGTTGCAAGAGCTGAGGAGTGATCCAGAGCTGCACGTCGAGAATTACTCCGTTTCTCAGTGTTCGTTGGAGCATGTTTTCGTGAAGCTGGTCAATCAGGAGGACCCGGAGGATGACTTTGAAAAATCTCCGGTGTCTTTTTCGAAAGCTTCTTTTTGAGCTTATGAGAATCATGGACACGCTAACGAAATACCTTTAGATAGATCGGTAGCCTACGTACGAAATGAACTCTAGATACAACTGATTGTGGCTGGTTTGTCGAGAGCACAGCTCGAAGAGAGGCTGAACCCTCCTGTGATTTCCGCGTCCCAATCACAACTCTGTACCATCCACTCTACTACATTCACTATATATTCGGATTTGTATTTACAAGCCATTGTACTGTGACCTTTAAAATATGCCGTACTTTTTCCCCCTTTTCTCTTGCGATAGAAGTGGCTTCGTCTCGGTTTCAACTACTAAGGGATCGTCACCTTCATTTTCACCCCCCACAGAGAATGGTCGATCTTGAACCATTCTTTCGAAGAAAATAAGGCAGCCACCAGGTAGCATCGTGTGAGACACGCATGAATTGCTGCACACGCAATCAATATGTATTTTTTCGTACCTTTTGGGAATCATGTGTCCAGACAGCGATTGCCCACATATTTGTCCAACTGTTTCTACATCTTCATGATCGCTACGAAACGCTTCCGCCGTGGATGCAGGCAATGGGTAATCGAGGAACCGGGCTTCTCGGTATCGGGGAACATTAAGCACAAACTGTTGCAAGAAGAGAGAACATTCATTAATGATTTGAATGGATTACAATGAAATAAGTTGTCAACATTCTGACCTACCTTCCCAAATAAGTATTTCATCATGCCTTTCATTTTCGCAGCTTCTTCCCTTCTTTTTTGATTGACAAGCCGATCTTCCAAAGTGTGGTCGTAGCGATTGTGAATCTCCTCCCGCTTGTTTTCTTTCTTCTCTTCCAAAGCCATTTTTTCCTTGGGTGCAAAGTAAAGCCAATCCACAAGTTTCATCCACGGACCTAGAACCGCCCAGACAAGCACGCGAAAAGTCCATCTCAGAATCACCCCCCAACGAACGAAAAGTAGGCTTATCGACAGTAGGAATGACCAAGTCACCATCCAGAACGGATAATAACTTTCTTCCCACATAATTATGCTCCTGATAATCCTCAAATGTACCAAGAGACGGTACAGTAACTTTTGGACGGGATGAAAGATTGGTTTAAAGGGATTCAGCCATGCCATAAAGCTGTTGCTGTTTGCGGACTCAACAGGAACATTAGTTTCCATTGTTGCGCTTTCGTCAACGACGTGCTCGTGGTCCTCCTCAATCGACCTGGCTGCCATCTGGATTTCCTCCTCCTTTTTTTGCTTCTTGTGTTCTTCAATGGCTGCATCATGCTCCTGAATGGCGGTCAGGTTTTCGTTGGCTTCTATGGTTTGGCCAGTGCCGTATGGACTCAAGCACCCAAAAAAGCTACCAAGCAAAAAACTTCCTAGTAGCTCACCATAGGATACACATCTATGCCAAGGAGACGGGTGTTGTCGTCTGTATTCCATAGTCGACAGGAAAAACCAACCGACGGCGAAAAATGAAAATGACGGCAGAAGGTTGTAGTCATGTGTTATCAAGACGCCCCAGGTAAACGCCACTATAGAATGCAGTGGTAACCGGATGACTCGACAACAACAATTAATGGGATAAGTACCACGCCACAGAAAGACGGTGAGTATAGCACTGGTAAGCACCTCAAAAAAGTCATCATCAAAAAAGGATTGCAGCTCCTCTACGTAGCTCGTCAACGTTGAAAGACTAAACTTCGAAGCATCCAGCTGCAACGATAGTGGCAACAATAAAAGGGGGCAGATTGAAGACTATGTTTTTTGCATACATGTTCACGACAGCAGCAAATGATTATACTTACATCTCCCTCTAAGGTGTAATATGCCGTTTGGAAGTCGTTTCTCGTCGGTACGGCTACATACCAACGTGGCGGAGGAAACATACCGGAACAAATCATGTTCTTCATGTCGTTTCCTAGACAACGACTGTTGCCCCATTCCAGTCGCAATCGAATTGTAAGAGTTCCGTTAGTGATCTGCTCTTCCCTCTTTCGACTGGCTTCTCCGTCTACCAGATAGAGCGGATATTTCAAGGTGTAGAGAGTATTGGGCTGAAAATGGGACAGGTTGACCACAACGCGTCCCAGGGGATCGTGAACCCGTGGCGTAAGATTTGCTCCCGGTCGATTGTCCAAGTCTCTGTCAAAAACTCCTACGTAGACTTGAGATGATGGATGGGACATGTGAAAGATAAACGCTCGGCGGTCACTTGGCATCCATCGTGGCGACTGGGAATCTGGGATGATGGAGGTATGAACAATGGAGTCTTCCATGATGATACAACAATAGGCATTTGCTTGATTTTTGAGCGGCAAAAGAGCTGATGTGTCTTCCTTCGGAAAATTATCGCAGCCAATAACTTCCAAGAAGAGCCGTCCACCGCTGCCTGATCCGACATCCACCCATTCCATGGATGGTTCCAATGCCTCGTTCAAGGAATATTCCGTTTCATCTATCTCATGACCATCATCCCTTTCCAAAGTCTTGATCAACTCTTTTCCCCATCCCCCAAGTTTTTGACTCAGTCCCTTTTGCGGGGCAATTTTAGACCTGCATGGCGGCAGAAATGTTTCGTGGGCAAATACTCCGTCTGACTTATTCTTGGTAGTCTTAATAAAGTGCAGTTCGTCTAACGAGGGTGATTTGAAACGAAGGACCAGCTTGGACTTTCTGGCGACGATAGGATTTGTCTTGTTGTTACTCTTTTTAATTTCTTCCGGAATATTCACGGAGTATTCCTTTCGTCTTCCTTTTCCGTTGCTGTACCGGAAACCCCAAAAAACAAAAACAGTCAGCTTCAACAGTGGATACAGCTCTATACAATCGCGGACATGGTGCGAAACGAAACAAAACGTACATCAGATCCTTCAAATTAATCTTTACAGTACCTACAGTTTGATGCTCTGTTGTGGCGTCACAATCATTGATGGTGAAAGTAACAGTCGCCGTCGTGGGGTCCACCTTTTTTTTGTCGCCGCCGCCGTCGTCGTCTTTGTTCAGTTCGAGAAGGAACAGCGATCCTGTTTTGATGGTCCAAACAGGATTCGGATCACTGTAGCACACATCCGTCCGATGCATTTCCTTGCCGGCTACCGTAACTATTACGTATGGATTGGAAGCACCACTCTTCGTCCCACAATCAGCAGCTGCGGCCTTCGGAACACGAAGAGCCGAAACAATTTCTACCAACGCCCATCGTTCACCATCAATTTTGGTGGTTTTTAGAGTATCATCCTCGTTGATTGGTTCCCAAACACTCTTGTTGCTCGTCATTTGGCTTATACTATCTCTCTTTGATGTTGAGTTTTGTTGATGATGAATGTGGTTGTATGCATTATGTAGTTATTCGATGCTTGCTTCCAGGAAGACAATCGTAATAATAATAACATAGTACTCTACAATATTATGATGAGAATTTCTGGAAGAAGAAAGAAGAGGATGGATAAAAGACAAGTATTAACCCAAACGCTAATTGATATTGGCATAATTACCAAGGAAGCTACGTACTTGACTACTAAGTCTTATAGTATCGAATGCGAGTTAAGTCAATTAAGTAGACGAGTCTACTGGTTCTGAAGTACTCCGAAATATTCTTACGAAAATGCGGTACTTATGTTATTGTTGATTATTGATTAGTGGTGGAAAGAATTGAGCGAAAAGTTCAATTAAGTTGCAACTCCGCATGAAAAAGAGATAATGGAATAACTTGGCATACTACTCTGCACGAAACAAAAGAGACGATGCTCCTGCACATTCACATTCCGCTTCGGAAACACCAGTGTAACTGCCCTAACTTTGCTCTCCCTCTCGAGCTTAAAAGAATTCTCGCGGAAGGCCCAAAATGTAGATGTTACAAAAATGCTTGCGAGGTGGCCGAAAAGAAGTCCCAGGAAGAGTGTCCCGGCAATTGGGCAGGAGCAGGAGGGACCCAGTGATGATGAAAAAGGGCGGACGTGGAATGTTGCCAAAGATGAATCACAAATTGATAATCTGCATCCAAGGTTTAAAAAAAAAAAAAAAACAGCAATAACTGGAATACTGGAATATATGAAGCTAAGTGAGCAGCTAAGGGACCAGGATCACAACAACTGGGACATCCGTGGGATGATGAATTGCTGGCGTTGTAACCCAATCGTATGTCAGGATCAGCGATAAATGGAATGATATATGACGAGTGGAAGGTTCCTTTCTGCAACACTTTGCACTCATCCAAATGTAGACGCAGAAATCCCCCACCAGATATTCCCCCACAGTAACAAAAGGATGCTGGAAGCACGAACCGAGGGCACAGGGCACACACAGCACACACATACTGCTAATCTGCTGCTAAGATCATCAATCTACCAAAAGTTCTCGGAGTTTTGAATTCTTCTCGCAACGATCCGTGAAGTGTACGTAGCGAACAGGTCCCGATTTCAGAGACATGTTTGACGAAAGCATTCGATACAGACAGAGACAGCATCCCTCCGGCGAAGAATGTAGTGTACGATACAACAAAAATGCGGACTCACATGGAGTAAAGAATAGGACAGGATTGGCTTGCATTGATTGTGGCGCGAAAGGTTCAGCTGGAAGGTTG
>Ga0100380_10007423_pt1 | contig 10963 bp, 14 predicted proteins | sample CryGeymeta201504_FD_80417 | JGI IMG/M metagenome (GOLD analysis project Ga0100380, IMG submission 80417) | Groundwater microbial communities from Crystal Geyser aquifers in Utah, USA - Crystal Geyser metaG 2015-04 | ecosystem: Environmental > Aquatic > Deep subsurface > Groundwater | place... | reverse complement strand
TTACAGAAAAGACAATGAGCAAGGCGGATTTACGATTGAAGTGGAATATGTTGCTTGCCCAGATATTACGGGTAAGGTTCTGATTCTTAATGATCCTATGCTAGCTACAGGTAGATCATTCATCAATGCATGGGAAGCTTTGCTGAAAATGGGTACACCAAAATCTACCCATATTGCAGCAGTAATTGGTAGCGAAGAAGGCGTGGCATACATAAAAGAGCACGCACCTTCTGACTACCAACTTTGGGTGGCAGCAGTTGATCCTGAGTTGAATGCAGATAAATACATAGTGCCAGGATTGGGCGATGCAGGTGATTTAGCTTTTGGTACGAAGCTTCAACACTAAAATCATCTTTGATGAAAATTGTTCAAGTAATAGGTTGGATTTTCTTTAGTAGCGTCAAATTCTTTTTGGCTCCATCTGCGGTTTACCTTTCTGGCTATTCTTATTTAGAAACAATCAGCATCACAGTCCTAGGAGGAATGATCGGTGTTTTCGGTTTTTACTATGGCGGAAGTGCTTTTTTTGCATGGTTTTCAAATCGGTTTTCATCTTCTAGCAGCAAACCAAAGAAGGTTTTTAACAAGAAGAATAGGATCATTATTAGGGTGAAAAATGCATACGGACTGTTTGGTCTAGCTGCGCTTACCCCATGTCTACTTAGTATTCCCATCGGTTCTATTCTGGCTGCCAAATACTATCGAAATGATAGGCGCACCATTCCAGCTTTTCTGGCCGCAGTGGTTTTTTGGTCTTTTGCTTTGACCACGATCACGTCATTATTTGGGCCAATTACTTGGTCCGAAATTCTGTCATTCTAAACAGAGCCATTATCTTCACCATTCGCTTAGCGCGAAAATTCATTTACCAAACAAAACGCTTTATCAAACACATATTTTTTGACCTCGATCATACCCTTTGGGATTTTGAAGCAAATAGCATCGAAACCCTAGGAGAAATGTATGCGCATTTTGAAATTGATCAGAAGACCACCGTAAACCGAGAATACTTTATTAATAGGTACGTATATCACAACGAAAATCTATGGGATTTATACCGCCAAAACAAAGTGACTAAGGCTCGATTGCGAGACGCTAGATTTCAACTAGCTTTAAATGATGTGGGAATCGAGGACAAGGAAATGGCACGGAAAATGGGTGATTTCTACTTAGATTTTTGCCCACGTAAAACTAAGTTGATGGATGGGACTATTGAGCTGCTAGAAGCCTTAATAGGAAATTATCATTTGCATATATTGTCAAATGGCTTTCACGAAACACAGCTGATCAAGCTTAAGGAAAGCAAGCTTGACAACTACTTCAATGAAGTCATTACCTCGGAGCGTGCACAGGCTAAAAAGCCCAATTATCCCATTTATGATTTTGCCACAAAAGTTACCGAAGCACCTAAGGAAGGTACTTTAATGATTGGTGATAATTTGGAAATTGACGTGATAGGTGCAATCAATTTTGGTTGGGATGCAATTCATTTCAATCCAGCCGGAATTGAACATGAATATCAGCATGTACCTTCTATACCTGAACTTTTACCCCTTATTGTTGAACGTGGCTAAGATGGTTTGACCGCCAATCGTTTTTTGCTCAAGGTTTACCTCAATTTTCGCGTCAAGCGGAATTAAAAGATCTACTCTGCTGCCAAATTTGATGAATCCAAGTTCTTCGCCTTGGCCAGTTTGCTCGCCCACTTTGGCGTAATTCACGATGCGTCTTGCAAGCGCTCCAGCAATTTGTTTTGTAAGCACTTCTCCGTATTTCGGATGGCGAGTAACAATGCTGTGACGTTCGTTGTCAGTGGATGATTTTGGGTGCCAAGCAACTAAATATTTCCCTGGGTGATATTGCGAATAAACGGTCTTTCCTTCAATCGGATACCAGTTGATATGCACATTAGTAGGCGACATGAAAATGCTTATTTGACGTACTTTTCCTTTAAAGTATTCGTGATCTTCCACTTCTTCAATCACCACAACTTTACCATCACAAGGTGCAATGATAGCATCGTCCATTGATAGCATTCTACGCGGAGGATTTCTAAAAAACTGAAGGATAATCACCATCAATGCGAAGGCTAAGGCAATAGCCAACATTTTTATGGCTTGCACATCGCCAAACCAATAGTTTGCAACGATAATCAAGCCCAAAGAAACTAGCGTAGCTAGAACAATGGAGGCACGTCCTTCTTTGTGAAATTTCATAGTAGTATTTTAAAGCTTGGGTAGAAAAGCTTCAAAGAAAAGTATAGCTGCGGGAATAGCGAACATCATTGCATCAAATCGATCAAAAAAACCTCCGTGACCTGGTAAAAACTTGCCCGAGTCCTTTACTGCAGCAGCTCTTTTTATTCTTGATTCGAATAAATCGCCTAACGCACCAAAAACTACGCATACTATTCCGAAACCAACCATTGTGAGCATATTGGGCATACCATCAATGTAACTAAGACCAATGGCGGCAAGCATTGCAAAGAAAACGCCACCTAAACTGCCTTCAATTGTTTTGCCCGGAGAAAGGCGTTCTATCAGCTTTGTTTTACCGATTTTTCTTCCCACCAAATAAGCGGCAGAATCATTAATCCAGATTAATGCGAATAATGAAATTACAATCCATGGTTGTGGTAAATCGTCACGAAAGGTGGTGAAATAGGCAATTCCAATAAATGATAAGGCAGTGTAAAATGGTGCGAAAAGGGTAGAAGCAAGGTTTTGAAAAGGTGTGCTCCCGGTTCTAAATATTTCCATGAAAATGGCAGCAAGAACAAGCACCGCAAGCGTGAGCAGTGCAGTGCGCTCGTTTCCGTAACTCTCAATAAATAGTTCGTAGCCTAAAAAAACAAAGGTGCCAAACACACCAAAACCCAAGATTTTGTTTGTGTTGGCACCGTTTTTATCTGCGAGTTTGAGTAATTCATTTAGGGTTAATGCTCCAAAAAGAGCATAAAGCGCATATGCGATTATGTCGTTTATAAAAAGTGGACCAATAATCAAAACCACAAAAACGATGGAAGACAGGGTGCGCTGAACCAGATTACTCAACTTCTGAATCTTTGATGATTTTGGCTGCTTTGTCCAATTCAGATTTATGGACATACAGGCCGATTTCTTTATTCACGTTTAAGCTTTCAAGTATGTGGTCGTGGCTATTGATCATTTCTGCCATTACACTATTGTCAGCCAACATTGCCTTCACAATGTCTACTTCATATTCAGATGTAGATCTGAATACAAGTACCCAGTTATCAGGCGGTTGGTTCATCGCTTTCGTTGGTTTTATGCTCTGTTTCTAAAGTTGTGTCATTGTTTTGCTCTGTCTCAACAGTTTTTTCGGTTGAAGATTCAATAGACGCTGCTACTTCTTCTTTATGAATAAGTGGTTGTTCTTCTTTTGATGTGTTTTTCTCACCAAAAATGCGCACCATATCTTCTTTGAAGATGACTTCTTTTTCGAGTAAAAGCTCTGCTAATTGATTCAATTTATCACGATTGTCTTGAAGTATTTGCATGGTGCGCTGGTAGGCTCCGTCCACAATTATTTTTACTTCTTCGTCAATCAATTCGGCAGTTTTTTCACTGTATGGTTTCGAAAATGAATAATCGCTTTGACCGCTGCTATCATAGAAACTGATGTTACCGATTTTTTCATTCAATCCATAAACAGAAACCATGCTGTAAGCTTGCTTAGTTACTTTTTCAAGATCGCTTAATGCACCAGTACTTACTTCTCCAAACACTACTTGTTCGGCAGCACGTCCACCAAGCGCAGCGCACATTTCATCCATCATTTGCGCAGCAGTGGTCAATTGACGCTCTTCAGGTAAGTACCATGCAGCACCCAGTGACCGACCTCTTGGCACAATGGTCACTTTAATTAATGGAGACGCATGTTCTGTTAACCAGCTTACAGCGGCATGTCCAGCTTCGTGATAGGCAATAGCTTTTTTCTCTTTTGGAGTGATGATTCTGTTTTTCTTTTCTAAACCAGCAACCACCCGGTCTACAGCATCAATAAAATCTTCTTTCTCCACCATTTTCTTCTTGCGTCTTGCAGCAATAAGAGCAGCTTCGTTACAGATGTTGGCTATATCAGCACCAGAGAAACCTGGAGTTTGTTTTGCCAAGAATTCAACATCTACTTTATCATCTAATTTCAATGGCTTGAGGTGAACTTTGAAAATTTCTTTTCTTTCGTTCAAGTCAGGCATGTCAACATGAATTTGACGGTCGAATCGTCCTGGTCTCAACAATGCCCTGTCTAAAATGTCTGCTCGGTTGGTTGCAGCCATCAAAATCACACCGCTATTTGTACCAAAACCATCCATTTCAGTTAGTAACTGGTTCAAGGTGTTTTCGCGTTCGTCATTCGATCCTTGGGCTGCGCTTTTACCACGAGCTCTACCAATAGCATCTATTTCATCGATGAAAATAATACTTGGTGCCTTTTCTTTGGCTTGCTTGAAAAGATCACGAACACGTGATGCGCCAACGCCAACAAACATTTCTACGAAGTCAGATCCTGACAATGAGAAGAATGGAACTTGAGCTTCACCGGCCACGGCTTTCGCCAAAAGCGTTTTACCTGTTCCCGGAGGTCCTACAAGTAATACTCCTTTTGGAATATGTGCACCAAGTGCGGTGTATCTATCTGGATTTTTAAGGAAATCAACAATCTCTTCGATTTCTTCTTTCGCTTCTTCTTGTCCCGCAACATCTTTAAATGTCACTTTTACTTGAGTGTTTTTGTCAAACAATACGGCTTTTGATTTTCCGATATTGAATATTTGAGCACCACCACCACCTGGGCCGCTCATTCTGCGCATGATGAAAATCCAAAGACCAACCATTAATGCAATTGGTAACAACCAGCTTAGCGCATCTGCCCCCCAATTGGTGCGGTTGTCATATTCTGGAATGATTCTATCTTCAGTTGGTAAATCTTTTTGAGCTTCGTCCAATTGCTTTACAAAAAGCTCAGCATTGCCTATTGAGATTTGGAAATGTGGACCTCTAGAATTTGCTTGGCCAAACGGCTTTTCGAGTGCTTTTGAATAAAGTTCTGGTTTTGAATTCAAAGCCTCGTCTTTGATGTAAATCTGGGCCACTCGTTCTGCTTGTACGATGACAATTTTATCCACGTCACCGGGCAATAACATCTCTGTTTTAAACTCGTTCCAAGAATCTATTTTAGGTAATCCGGAACTGAAGCTAAACAGTAATTGTCCAATTAAAATTACGGCAATTACTACATATATCCAGTAGGGGTTGAAGGGTCTGTTTGGAAGAACCTTTTTCTTTTTGCTTTTGTCCTTTGAGCCTTGCTCAGTTGGCTGCTCTGTATTTTGATCGCTCATTCTCTCTTTATCCTATTCTAGTCAATAAAATGGTTTAATCGTTGATTTGTTCAACTAAGGCATCAGCCCAAAGATCTTCAAGAGCGTAATGCTCTCTAAATTCTTTCTGAAAAACGTGAACCATCACGTTTGCAAAGTCTATTAGTACCCATTCACCATTGCGTTTTCCTTCCACGGCAATTGGTTTTTCGCCTGTGGTTTTTCTTATTTCGTCTTCAACAGAATCTGCAATAGATGAAACTTGTGTTGTTGAGTTTGCGTGGCAAACAATGAAGTAATCGGCAATAGCGTGATCTAATTTTCGTAGATCAAGTTTTACGATTTCATTTCCTTTTTTTTCCTGAATGCCTTTTATGGCAATGTCTGCCAATTTTTCCGAAGAAAGTGCTTGTTGTGTTTTCGTCATCAGAGGTTTTTAAAACTCATTTCAAAGTTAAGCAATCAATTTCCGTCTTTTGTAGGAATAGAAACATCGGTTTTACTTCCAAGATGAACGGTAACAGAATTCGCTTATCGGTTGTTGCTTCAACCAATTTATATACCACTCAGCTTCTCGGCCAATGTGTCATAGATGAATTTACTTTGGTGTCGGCTCAATTTCAAGAACAAGGCAAAGGGCAACGCGGCAAATCTTGGCAAAGTAATGCTGGAAAAAACATGCTTTCGTCTTTGGTTTTCTTTCCTAGAATCAAGGTGAAAAATCAGTTTTTAATATCGGCTGCTACCGCGCTGTCTTTGATAGAATTGCTTCAGAATTATGGCCTGATCGCTCAAATTAAATGGCCAAACGATATTCTTGTTAGAGGAAAAAAAATTGCAGGCATTTTAATTGAAAATCAAATCAAAGGTGAAAGGATTGAAAGTAGTGTGATTGGTGTTGGGTTGAACGTAAATCAATCTTCGTTCGATGCTTTTGATTGGGAAGCAACCTCCATTTCCATAGAAACTAAAGCTGAAGTGAATTTAGAGGAGTTTATTGCTGCATGGCAGAAACTAGCCGAAGAAAAGCTTCGTTTTTGGATTCAAAATTCAGCGGCTTTAATTGATGCCTTTAACAGAAAGTTGTTTTTGAAAAACAAGTCCGTCAATTTTCGTTTTCATGAAAATGAACTAGAAGGAGAAATCATCGGAGTAGGAGATGATGGCGCACTTAAAATGAAAATGCAAGGCGATGTAAAATCTTTTGTGAATGGAGAAATTAAGCTTCTGAATACTTTTTCTGGATAGCTTCTCCCAACGAATCTAAAAATGCTGAAAGCGGCTTCTTCAGCATCATACTCATAAAACTGTTAACGTCCGCGTCAAAAGAAGCATCAAGGCTTGAGTTTGCATTTCCCGCGTCATTCGCGTTGATGTTTAATCTAAATGCAAATGGCTTATCAGAAGTATTTGCATACACCACTTGAGTATTGCTTTTTGAAGAAAGCTTCAATGAAATGTGAGCTAATCCTTTGATTTTGAATGAGCAACTGTCTCCTTCACTCTTCCAATCTTCAATGCGATCTGCAGGAAGAATTTCCAACAAGTTAGCCGGAACACTTAAAAAATCAAGCAAAGTTGCGTTGCTTGCATTTATAGAAAAAGATGAACTACTGAATTCTGCCAAAATATTGTTGTTATTGTTTCCAAGCGGCAGGATTCTTACGCCACTCGTTTAAAGATTCCAGATCTGCTTCTTGAATATAGTTTGATTCGATGGCTTTCTCGAGCAACGAGTCAAAGTCGGTTAACGTAACCAAAGGGCATTTATGGTCTAAAAAGTTCTTTTTTGATTCTTCAAAACCATAAGTAAACATCGCCACCATGCCTTTTACTATGCAGCCTTGTTCGCGCAAAGCATCTACGGCCATTAAGCTTGAGTTGCCTGTAGAAACCAAATCTTCTATCACAATTACAGACTGACCAGATTCTACCACACCTTCAATTTGACTTTGGGTACCGTGCGCTTTTTTGTTTGGACGCACGTAGATTAATGGTAAACCAAATTCTTGAGCAACCAATGCAGCTTGAGCAATTCCACCTGTAGCAACACCTGCAATCAAATCTGGACGACCAAAATTTTCGTCAATCGTTTTCACGATTTCTTGACGAATAAAGGTGCGAATTCGAGGGTATGAAAGTGTTTTGCGGTTATCGCAATAGATAGGCGATTTCCAGCCAGAAGCCCACGTGAAAGGTTCTTCTGGTTTTAGTAAAATAGCTTTGATCTGCAACAAAAACTCAGCTACTTTGTGGGCAGAATTGAAACTGTAATTCATGGGGCGAAAGTATAAGTTTTTCATCAAGGATAAGAGCGTAATCTTTACTCAAGATTCGAGAATTGAGCAATTGATAGCACCAAAGACGCTTTCTGAGAAGGAACTTGAAAAGCTGCGTTTTTGGATTGATTGTTTCAAGCGAATGAGCTTGTCTGAAAACCAAATTGTTGAGGTAGAAAATTTGGATATTTTCGTGAGTGAATTGATGGCAGAGTTGCCGATAATATTGGCTGGTGGTGGTTTCGTATTGAACGGAAATGACCAATTGTTGATGATACACCGAAGAGGTTTTTGGGATTTGCCAAAAGGTAAACTGGATGCAGGTGAAACAATTGAGCAATGCGCTGTGCGCGAAGTAGAGGAGGAGTGCGGTGTGAGCGGTTTGAAAATCGATTCAAATGCCTTTCATACGTATCATCTTTATACAGAACGAAATGGTGAAACAGTGATCAAAGATTCTGTTTGGTTCTTGATGAAAACGAATCATCAATCTGCTTTGGTGCCTCAATCAGAAGAAGATATAGAACAAGCTATTTGGGAAAATATACCTGTGAATACAGAGAAAATGAACAGAGCTTATGGTTCAATTCAAGATGTTATTTCCCACTTTCAAGATTTACTCCTTCGGGTAAATTAACTTTTTCACCTGTTACCTCAGGTGGTTGTAATTTGAATAAAAGCGGCTTATTGGGATGGTTTTGTTGCCATTTTTTAGCGAATGCCTTTTCTATTTGTCCGCCCGGTGCTGGAGCTGGTGAAAGCACAAACTTCATTTTTTCATCAATGAAAAAATAGGCGGGCAGAGCTCTTAAGTCATAAGCTTCGCGCAATTGAGAACTCGAAGTTGCGGTTCCAAAAAACCAATCAAATCCTTGTTGCTCCGATATCTTTTTCAATCTAGCATTGGTTTCAGAAAGACTTATTGAAAAGAAAGCGACATCTGCACCATATCCTTCTTTAAGCACTTTCATTAAGCTCATTTCTTGCAGCGCTTCAGGTGTGAATCGGTCAAAGAATTGCACATAAATCAATGTGCCTTCATATTCGTCAAATCGATAAATATTGCCAACAACATCGCTAAACTTAAAGTCAGGAGCACGAGTTCCTGGAGCCAATGTCATCAAAATTTCTTGAGCGTTTTGCGCAACCATCATCACATTTCTTGATGTGTTTTTGATTTTTATCGAATCTAAAAAAGATTGAATAAGCTCTGCAGGATAGATCTTTTCTGCGCCCAGTAGGTAGAGTTGGTTTGCGATCAATAATGAGCGTACCTCGGTATTTTCGAGTGTGGAGTCGGTGGCAAGAATTCCATCAATGTCTGAAAATCTTCTTTTTTCAAATGCTTCTTCTATTAAATCACTCCGCTTGTTTGGCGAACCTGGATACATAGTTTCGCGATAAAAATTATTGTAAGCATTGCTATAGCTCAGTAAATCAAATTGAGGAGATTGACCTTTCAAGTATTTGTTAAAGACTACTTTTTTGCTTTTGCCAATCAAAAGCTCAAATTCTGCCAACCTGAAATGTAGGTGGCGCTTTAAATATTCATCGGTTGAGCTTGCATATTTTTCATTGAGTTGGTTTACCAATGAATCGGCAGGTGGACGAATAGCAGAACTCACACCACCCGATTTGTACATATAAGTGTGATCAATAATGAATTGATTAAGCGTTTGCTCAATCTTGGTGATTTCGTAATTGAGTTTGTATTTACTCTCAAATATTTCGGGCATCACAAAAATGTCCTTTGCAGGAATGTATCTGTCTTCTTCATATGGCTCAGGAATTACCATGGTATATTCATCCCCAGGAATAACAAATAAATGCGAAAACACTTTTCCAATTTTCACCAAAAACAGCCCGCTTTCCTTTATTTCAATTTGAAATTTGAAGTTGCCGTTTTCAGGAATATGTTGGTTTGCAAGTTCAAGCGTTCGAAAAGTGAACAAGTCTAAGTATTGGTGTATTTCAACTTCTTGACCTCGGTAAGAAAATGCATTGCCTTGAATAATTGTTGGCTTTGAAAATGCGCTAACAGCAACGAAACTTAGGAAAAGACTCAGAAATAAATGCTTCATTTTGCTTGATTCAAATCAATGTTAGAAGGTAAAAATTGTGCGACATCGCCACCGTTTTTGTGTATTTCACGCACAATGGTCGAATTTATTGCGGCAAACTGCGCGTCACAAGCTAGAAATACAGTTACAATTTCTTGATCGAGCGCTTGGTTCATCATCGCAATGTTGCTTTCGTATTGAAAATCATTCGCATTTCGCAATCCGCGTAGGATAAACTTGCTGCCGATGCGCTTACAAAAATCGATGGTTAAACCACTGTATGTCATCACGGCTACTTGTTCGCAATCTGCAAAAGTTGCTTTGATCCACGTCTCGCGTTGCTCCATACTAAACATGCCTTGTTTGGTTGAGTTTTGGCCAATTCCAATAATGATTTTATCAAAAAGAGGAAGTGCTTTTCTCACCACCGATTCGTGGCCAAGCGTAAATGGGTCAAAACTTCCCGGAAAAACAGCAATCTTCTCCATAGCGTTTAGTTTTCTTTAGTGAAGAACGTGAATTTTACTTCACCATAGTTTCTTTCTGACTCGAAATGTGGGTGATTGGCAAAGGAATCTGACTTGCGATGTTCCAATACAAAAAGTCCATCATCGGTCAATTTTGAAGATATGATCAGTTCGATCAGTTCGTTATAAAATGGCGCATCATATGGTGGATCTGCAAAAATTAGATCGAATTGTTTGTCATTTTGCTTCAGCCATTTAAAAGCATCTTGTTTCAGTGCTTGCCAATTTCTTATTTCAAATTCACGCTGCAATTGCTGATACCATTTTATTGCTGCAAAGCTGGTGTCTACAGACGTCACTTGTTGCGCTCCACGAGAAATTGCTTCTAGTGAGATACTCCCAATTCCAGAAAAAAGATCTAAAAAATTGGTTTCGCTCCACACCATTCGATTGCCCAACATATTAAAGAGCGATTCTTTGGCGTAGTCTGTTGTAGGCCTTGCGGGTATGTGCTTTGGAGCAAGAAACCTTCTGCCTTTTAAAGTTCCACCTATAATGCGCACAACAAGTTTTGGGTTAAATAATCGAGTTCGGTAGTTGGGTAACTTGGAAATTGATCTGAAACGGTGGCATTGTGAAGTAAACTAGCGGGTTCAATGTTTTGCCAATATTTCGAAAGTAAATCATGTGTTTCGTCTTTTGCTTTGAAGGCGCCAGAAATAATCATCAAATGTGCTTCAGTATCAAGCTGCAGCGCTTCTGCGCAAAACAGAGTATAGTAAGCTACGTCTTCTTTACTTGCTATGTAAAAGC
>Ga0100380_10007414_pt1 | contig 10974 bp, 13 predicted proteins | sample CryGeymeta201504_FD_80417 | JGI IMG/M metagenome (GOLD analysis project Ga0100380, IMG submission 80417) | Groundwater microbial communities from Crystal Geyser aquifers in Utah, USA - Crystal Geyser metaG 2015-04 | ecosystem: Environmental > Aquatic > Deep subsurface > Groundwater | place... | reverse complement strand
TGACTTCTCTGAGGTTATCTCCTGCTACAATTCTCTCAATATTTTACTTCAGATATCTGCCCAATTTAGCGCTGTTCTCAACCATTTTCTCCTCTATCACAACTTTAGTAGCAGTGATGGCGACCTCGCAAGCCAAAGGATTTCCACCATAAGTGGATCCATGTTGACCAGGTTTGATATGCTCCATGATATGATCATCACACAAAACAGCAGAAACAGGCAGAAAACCTCCTGATAGTGATTTACCAAGGATCATGATATCAGGTCTTACATTCCAATGATTTACGCATAAAAGTTCGCCTGTCCTCCCTAGGCCAGTTTGAACCTCATCACAAATAAGCAGCACGTTGTGTTTTTTGCATAACTTTTCAACGCCCATTAGATATCCTAAATGATGTATCTAATACCTTCTGGAGGAACAATGACTCCTTTCTAGCCTTGGATGGGCTCGACCATGTAAGCTACGATATTTTTGTCTGATTCGAACTACTTTTATAGAGCTTATAGTGAACCATAATCGACAAGTTTAAAGTTGAGGCCATTAAAGGGGCCAAATTGGGTATATCTTTCAGGGTCATCAGAACTGGCACATGCTGCGATTGTTCTGCCCCAGAAATTACCTTTAGCAAAAATGACAGTCGCTTTATTGTCTGGGACCCCTTTTGCAACATAACCCCAACGACGAGCAATTTTAACAGCACTTTAACCTCCCTCCACACCTGAATTCATGAACAACGTCTTGTCATAGCGGAAAATGTTATTCATAAATTGTTCAGCTTTGCCCAGAGAACTGTTATAGACAGCTCTTGATGTGATGGTTAACTTTCGAGATTGCTCGATGAAAGTGTCAAGGATTTTAGGGTGCACATGTCCTTGATTAACAGCTGAGTAGGCTGAGAGGAAGTCAAGATAGCGATTGCCTATATATCAAGTAGAGTACCTTCGCAGTCGTAGGCATAAACACCTTCACCACGTTCAATCACAACTGGAAGAGGAGCGTAATTGTGGCAGCCATATTTATCTTCGAGTTCAATACACTGCTTGGAGCTGAGCTTATTAGAAAAAGAAGCCCTGAGCCTGAGCGCGAGTTGTTTCATGTTAGGATGTCCAATAATTTAATTATAGCTATATTTCAATCATTCGATTTAAAGCTATCACATATAGCTATATATTATTCAACTTACACAATTTCTACCTTACAGACAATTCTTTGAAATTATGCCAATACAGATAAACGTTATTATCGAATGAAGTAAAATTCAAAACTTTTGAAGCATGGAAGGAGGGAAAGCATAGTTCATAACTAATAGAATAAAAGAACCTCCAAAGTAAGTAGGGGAAAAAGCGTGAAAAAATTATCTCCGAACTTTGTTCAATACAGAGTTTCATAATAAGGAGAAAAATGCTCTCTGGATCATCAAAAAACAATAAATGATGTATGGGCTGTTACTTGGAAGCTCGAAGAATAAAATCGCAGTATCCTAAAGTAAAGGAAATACTCACTGAACCAGATCGGCCCTAAGCAAAAAAGGTAACATCAAAATGTTCACTGGAAAAATAGAGAAGATTAAAAAATGTAAGAAATGAACAAAAACAAATCCAGAAACGAAAGAAAAACAAGCTGTTCCTTTACCAGAAGGAGCAACAAGATCGACTCTGCCTCCAGAAACTATTTAAAGCAGAAAATAAGCAGGCATGCTTCTCTTTTTGGGCATCAAAGGATGAAGGTATTTAATCTCAAAAAACCCAATGAGTCAAGAAGAAAAAGCTTATCTGAGTTTGAAATAGATTAATAAAAATTGGTCTTGCTAACAGAGGGAAATTTAAATAAAATTATCGAAGATTTTTTCAGCTATATTCTTAGTATTAATAAAGTAGGCAACAGAGAGCAGGCAAATGATCTGAAGGGGTTTAAATATGGCTAGAAAAAGACAAACTTGATCCAGAGATACTTCATGTGGAAGAACAAAACAGAGAAATTAAGCAGAGAGAAATTTCTAAATATGTGCTACTCTTTGTATCATCACATGAACAAGTTAGTAAGCCTTCTAAAGATGTAAAGGTATTTTTTGTGGGAAGAAGTGGCGCACAAAATTAATTTATGGACATTTTTTGACAAAATCATCGAGCTAGAGTTTTAATAAGAAGAAATACTGCTTTTTCTTTCGTTGAGAGCATCTTATGAGGCTATCTTTGGAAAAGTCAACTCAATTTCTTTTTCAAAACACTCAAAACAAATCAAATAATATTTTGATGCAGTTATGGACGGATATAACGATCTTCCCTCTATGTTCTTTGAACTGACTCTAAACAACTTCAAAGGATAAGCCACAATAGCTCAATATATTTTTTTATTTTATGTTTTTTATGATTGTTTTCTCAAGTACAGGGTGAGTTAGTCGAAGAAAACATAGCCTTCATCTTCAGTGAAGCATCAACAGAAGAAATAGAACAGAATGCATTCAATAATCAAGGATCAGTAAAGTGAACACTTTTGGAGGTCAAATCAAAATGTTAGCATTCACAAATAATAATTTATCATCCATAGCAAATAATACATAGACCAACAGTGTGCCAAATTAGTAGAAATTTTGTGTTCTGAAATGCCGAAAACGGTGAAGAAAGCAGTATTGAACAAAGTTCAGAGTAAAGCTCATCACTTGATGATTATTGTGAGCTAAATGAGTAAAATAAAATGGTTTGAATAATTTTCATATTCTTTTGATCAAACTCCACAGTTTCAGCAGGCAATAGATTTATAGTAAATCGAAAAATTGCAAAAAATGTTGAAGAACATTCGTTAAAAATGGTCACAAAAATATCCAACTTCCCTTTAACTTACCTAGTTTTCAAAAAAACTTTTGACCCCGAGAATATTCTTAATCAAACTCTATAAACTGATTGAAGACTGTAGTGTCACTACTACCTCCTGATATTTTTCACCCTTAAAGTTATAAACTATATTTATTAGATGGAATCTGTCAGCTTGAAAAAAATAGGAACCCCACGAGGAATAGAAATGCCTTTAGTCAGAAAAATTAGAAGATTGTACCATATCAAATCTCTTCCGGCTCATACGCAATAATTTCTGAGGAAATAAAGCCGTTCAAAAATCGAGGTTCATTCAAAAGAAGAACCTGTACTAAAAATGAAACGGTTCAAGACCCATCAACATTTGAAACTTCCTGCTAAAAGCGCGAGAGAAAAACACCTAGATTGGTGCAAGAAAAAAGATGTGTAGTCTATTCCAAGTAAGTCATTGACGAAAAGCACAACTTATCGAAGCCCCCATCCTGAAAAAGAATCTCAGAAGAAAAGTAGGAAAATGTCAAAAGAGAAAAATAAAAAGAAACTCAATAAAGTGTACTCAGGAATGCTTTAGCGAATGAAATAGGTAGTTGAGTAATATCAGCTGAGATTAGACCGCTGTATTTTATAAAAAGACGAAATCGCCAAGGAAAATAACAAACTCAAAAGCCAGCTTTAATCCTACCACCGCAAATCAAAAAAACATGATAAGTGAAATGTTTAATGAATGGAACTTTATGATTGAAGTATTGCATCTGAAAATATCACATCATTGTGTTTATGAATTGTTAGCCAGTCTACTGCTGCTTACTCTGCTTTTGATTTAGGGAAGATGGGAGCTGTTTCTGCTCGTATTTGAAGTCGTAAACATTTCATTGTATCTCCGAGACACTAGCTGAGAAGCTTGAAGGCTTTCGGAATTCTTTTTAAGAAGCTCTTGCTAATAAGCCACCAGGCGGGACATTTAATCTTCGCCTTGACAAGCTTTTTTGATCAGTGTTGAGCTGTCAATAGATTTATTCATTTTTATCCTTTTAATTTTATCGTTTGCATGACGACTCACAACTTATCTCTTGCTTGACTCCTGTTCCTGAACCAACATTTTTTTCAGTTTATTCTCCTCGTATGCTCGCAATATCCCTTCTTTGATTTTTTGATCATGTTCAATGGACTATTCGTTGATATGATGCGTTCGATCTGTTTTTTCTTCAATCAGATTTTTTCTGGCTTCTTTTACTTTTAACTTCAGCTCCTAACGAATTTGCTAGCACTTTTGTTTCATCCAAGAATTGTCATTAACTTTTTAGAGAGATTTTCTTAAGCTTTTCTTTTCTCTGAGTATCTTCTAATGAAGCTGATTGTGTCTGTTGATTCGTTTTTACTGATCAATCGTTCTAAACCGATTGTACTCTTCTTGGCCTTAAAGGACCATCAATCTTCTCCTCATCATTTCAAGGTTGTACTCAGTTTCTTTTGCCTTAGTAGCTGCTTTTCTGGGATTTTAATAAGTCTCTTAGCCATTTAGAATATCGACGGTGGATCTCTTGGGCTGTTAGTATGACTGAGCCAAGTTAGTCATTATTAATTTTATTATTCTTTAATATCACTGATTTGAAACTTGAATTAAGGAAGATTGACGATATGACAATCAAACGAAGGAAGTGAACAAAAGCAATAATAGTTTCTGGCAGATATTTCATCATTGTTTTTTCTGTTCAAATGGGTTATACCCAGTTAGATGCAGACAGATGAATGAGGGCTTCTGAGTTGAATTCCTTAAAAGATGGGGACAAATTTAGATTTACTCAACATAATAATTTTATTATGCAGGGATCAAAAGATTAGTTTTATCAGACTGCACCCTCTCGAATCCTTGAAAAAGCAGCTCTTTACTCAACAAGTATCTTTCCCCTAAAAAAGATCTCAGGAGATTCCATCAGCTACCATAAACAGCCTCCAAATCAATGGTGGTCCGTAAGCAGGCATAGTGTAAGTCTAAACATATTCAGTCGAGAAGGATGATATTGAATTTGCAATCAAGCAGTCGAAGTATCAGCTTGATCTGTATCGAAAAAAAGAGGATGAGGATCTTAGGATGAGGACCAACTATGACAGCAAATGGAAAGCTGCAGTCGAAAAAGTGTAAAAAAATGAGAAAGAACTTCTCAAAAAGAAGGAAAAAAAGGCTTAGGATTACAACAAACATCTTGTCAACACCTTCAAGCGATATCAGGATGAATAAAAAAGGCACAGACAAAATCAAAAATAGTAAGCTTTAAAATTGAGAAAATAATTGGAGGAGTTTTATGAAAAGGAGGCCTAACGTAAAAAGCAAGCAGAAATCAAGCAAATCCAAGTCGGAACTGAGTATCAAAAGGCTATTGAGAGAATAAACAGAATCCATCAGAGAAACTAATAATTTGCAATTAAAGCAGAATAGGAGCTTTTCAAATAACTGGGTAGAAACAGCCACATTAAAGAGGTCCTTACCTCAAGAAGAAATGCTGTATCTTCCTTCAATGGGGAAGTAAGTGTATTCCTATCTAGAAAAAGAAAATATATGAAAAGAAAATGTCGATATTCAATGAAAAAGAGATGGAATTTATTCAAAAATACGGACAAAATGAAGTTGTGTCGCTCAAGGCTTGGAGGCATATTGAAGAGGACAACTAGAAGACAAAGAAAAGACTCTCATAATTTTTCAAGAAAAGAGTGGAGAGATGGGCTTAATAAAAAAGGAGAGTTGATGCTGCAAAGGCTGAGACTCCTCAAAAATGTCTCGAAAAACTGGTATTTTTTTCACTACATAGGAAAAAACTACTAAATCTGAATTCAGAAACACCTTATCAACTTTCCACAATTCATTCGTCCAACATGAGAGCATTGTCAGAAAAAACAAATCTCTGATAAAAGAACGTGACTAACGAAAGAAAGATGAAATCATGGACTCACATCTTGATATCAGATTGAAGAACCAGTCCAGCTTCCGGGTGAATTAAAAAATGCAGTCGTATAAGCACCACGCTAGGAGACTTGCAAACTCATGCCTGTGATATCATATTAATAATGATAAATGTTAACGAGCTAGTTAAATCATTCTTTGGCGATTTTCTTCTTTTTCTTGGGCTTGACTTCCTCGACTTCGATTTATTCCTCCTCCTATTCAAGTTTCTTCTGCTTCTTCTGCTTACTAAGCTTCTTCTGATGCTTTCTGAATTTCGCCTCAGAGTCGAAGTAAAGTTTTTCTTCCTTCAGTTCGTCCATGATTTCGTCCATGAGATCTTCGTTCTTTTCAGGTTCTTATTCATCATTATCGACTCTGGTCAGTCTTCTTTCGACTTGTTCTTTGAGTTTTTCTCCAAATCTGTTGGTAGGCTGCATAAATTCATTTTTACATTGACAAGGAAATAATCAAGTCTAGAAGCCATAGCACACTTGTTGGCCAAAAATCTTGATATTTTACCTTTGTTCTTACCCAAAGCTCTTCCAATGAAAGTGGTGTTATAAAGCAAACCATACTTGGGGGTTTTCGTTTTTTGCTTCAATGCCCTGAAAAGAGCTTTTTCAGCTCCTAAAATTTGAATAGTGGAAGCGGGATATTTAGAAAGAGTAGCCAAAGATCCAGAGTGAGAGATAAGTTTAGCAGCTACATTTTATCCAATAAGACTAGTAAGGTTAGGAGCAACGATTTCCATTCTGCCCTTAAGATATTACTGAATTTCTTTTCTAAACTCGAACATTCTCAAAGTTTTATCGCATAGATCCTGAAGGCAAGTGATATCGAAATCACTGATTTCTTGACCCATAGAGTTAAGAGAAGCTTCATGGACTTTCTCAGCAATCTCACCATCACCAACAATCTACTAGATGGCGGCAGCATCAGAAGCAGAGGTAGCACGATCTCCAATTATTTTCACCAACTTCACAAATGTCTGATTGTCTGATACAATTTTGGCGAGTTCAGGGAAATGCCAGGAATACCATTCTTTGACTCTCATGGCAAAAGTGTTGATATCTTTGTCGAGGAGCTCGAGTAAACTGATGGATTGAATGATGGGCTTATCTTGTCTGTTGACGTCGAGAGAGATTTTGTTACGGGAGAAGGTGTGGGACAGACCAAGTCTAGATTGATCTAATTAGATGTTTTCGAATTCTTCACTCTTCAAGAAATCAATGAAATGCTGTCTGAGTCCTCGGATGAGTTCATTGATGACTGCAGAAGTGGCAGTTTGAATTTTGAGTTGCTAGTTAATCGAACTAGCAAGCTTTATTTAGCTGACGCCCAATTTGACTTTGGATTTTTTCTTGATGGGGAAGAATTCTGACAAAAAGTCAATAAGCTCTTGAGGAGCCTTACCCTCAATACTTTGATTGATGATGCTGAGTGCTTTTTCGGAAGACTCGAAGGGAAGGAAGGCCTTGATGGTGGGATGATTACTTTGAGCTGAACTATAGAGCTGAAGCTTTCGAATGTTTGGATTTATTTTTGGATTTTAGTGGCAGTGGTGCTGAGTTCATCGAATTATTTGAGGTAGAATAGACCGTAGCCAATGGAGCTCTCGAACAGGATATACAGAGGCATAAAGTTGAAGTATAATTAAAATAAATAATAATAATCTTGGATAAACTTTCACTCTCAGCCCATCATGAATAATCATTCATAATCTGAAAGACTCTTAGTTGATGATAATTTAAACTCTTAAACATTAGATATGAAGATCCTTATATTTGTTATTTATGCAAGGCAGTTTTCAAAATTTTCAAAATTAACCATATCGACAACCACAGGGTTACAGCTCCCTCGGGGAGCGATACCAGATCAACAACACCAAAAGATCAAAATAAAACAGGTTGGCCTATAACTCAGTTGATACAAAAGATGACGAGTATCTCCCATAACCACCTCAAATGAATCGTTTCGGGTAGTCACAAATCGAGCAAGTATTTGCCCCTCTTCCTGCTTAACAGACACAAAAGCAAGACAAAAAACCGTCTCAACTGTGGACTTCTACACCTTCATACTTAATTCAAAATAGGAGAACAAGGGAAGAAGCCACCTCTCAAGGAGCGCTGTACTAAATACCCAAAACATCCTTTTAGAAATAGGTGAGAGCTGACCGCTATGATAGTTACATCTATCAGGAATCCCAACCCTACCGCTACAATTTATTCAGTGCCCTAGATTAACCCTACAATGGATGCTGTATGGGCCAATCCTGCTCAAACACATCCGGAAATGAGTGTATAGCCCAAAGCAGGCATAGCAGTTATGTTTTTCATCGTGATCTTTGATGCTTGGTTTTCGTTATAAATCAGTTTGTGATGATGTGTCAGGTCTGTCCTTTGTGAAGAATATAAAGTGTATATAAAATGCTGAGCAAACTGCTATACTGGGCTCTTTTTAAGATAGTCTGGCTTATGTGTCAGATATGGCTGGCAGCATAGGTACCTTCCATCACATTTAGTCTCTCGTCAACGGCTTTATTCGCTATATCTACATCCCTCTCTTCCATGCCAATCTCAACGCCACTAAAATCATCAAAGACATCAGCTCACTAGAAAAAAAACCTTCAGAATAAGTTACCTTCGTCGTAGAAGTACGAATCCTTAGAACCAACGACCTTCAGGCAGTAACATCTAAGGTTATCAGATATGCCAGGATTGTTGAATAGGCAGTTAACCCTGCCAACTTGAATTGCTATCTCGACACCACATTTGTTGGAGATAAGGAGGTTGAAGAGTTGAAAGTGACTTTTGACAAAATATTGAGGGAACAGAATAGCAAAATGAAAATATTGTTTGTGAGCGATTTCGATTATGCCGAACCGATAAATCCTGAAAAATCCAAAAATACCCCTTTAGTTGTTGCCTTCTCAGCTTACCCTTCAGTCCTCGGCCTGCATCCATCTTTCCTAGTAGGCGCAGAAATATCATTCCACCCTCCTCTTCTCAGAACTACAGACTACGATCTTTATTCATCACTCCAAGACTACGCCACCTCCCAGCAGCGGAAAGGAAAATGATATGATGCTCCCGTTTTAATGTAGATTGATGATAGGATGAATAAGGTAACTTTAGAGCCGTCAGGCATAGATTTAAGAGTGAGGTTTATAATAGTTTCAATGAAGCGGGATAATTGCATAGAGGTGAAGCATGTTAGTCACTTGAGTGTAAGCTACCTCAGCAGGTTTTTCGGCAGTGTGGGGCCTGTTTCGAGGGTATAGAAGGACGAAGTGTCGAGGTACGTAACAATCGTAAATATTTCAACATTTAGTAATTTGCCAATCGGAACAGTGTGGATAAGGCATTCAGATTCAATGGGCGGGTGCTGGACAGTCGTCCCATCAAGATCAAAAAATGTAGAGATCCTCTCGAATACGATATCAACAAGGGAATAGAACAGTACCGTTAGCAGATACACTCTCCTAGATTCTACATCAACTAGAGCACCTACTCTAGTCTGAATACAATGAAGGACATGTGGCAACTCATTCTTCAATAAATCAAGCCACATCACTTCCAATAACAGGAACATTTGCTACTTTCCATGTTCATCTGTGCATTGATCGATCAACTTCTGGTCTCAGCTAAGCATATTCAACGGTATCACAGCAATCGACGCTCGGGGTACCTCACCAATACCCTTGAAAAGTATACCGTAGAGAAGATCGCCCGAAAGACCAGTAATTTGGTGGTAGGGGAGTCTTTGAAGACTACAATCGAGCAGAAAGGGGCATAAACATTGGTGTGGTTTACTGTCCCCTTTCCCAATATTTAGGAAGGTAGTAAATCCAGTACGGTTAGATGAGGCGAAGATTTAAAGTGTCTCATGCATGACCAAATGCATTCACTCCCTCAAAAATGGGCTGTCCCTCCGACTGGCCTAAATTGTCTACGTTCTCAACGCGGCCTCCCTCTGCTCCAACGCTGAATAGACCGGCTCTGATGAACTCATCAACCTCAGCCCTGAGGTTAGAACCACCGAATAAGAGAACTGGTTGGGCCTTATTGATAATATCGGCGCCAAGAACATCTTCTATTAATGGCTGGTTTTCGAACAGCCAAATAGTTGCATATATCTGTCCGAGAACAAAATGTTGAAGACTTGGCACTGTACTCTCCGATTGTAGGGATGTCAATAGCAATAATTTCAAGATGCGGCTTGGTGCAACATGTACAGTGCTCAGATCATAAAGAAAAAGTTCACAGAAAAAGAGAACGAGTACGCTGTTCACAGGCTAGATAAGATATAAAATGTAAAATTGAAGGAAAAGGTGTTGGTATTCTAGTATGGACAATTTAGTCTCAAATCCATCATCGATCAGGCATCGATCTTCAAGTAAATTCACCCTGAAGGAGCCATGATTTTCTACCTGAGCAAGGAAACAGGTGTTTAGAAGACTCATCAATTCAAAAAAGTCTACGAGGACGATGTAATGAAAATTCTTGAGGAGGTCGAGCATATCTAAGCTGTTGAGCAGATCCCATAGAAAAAATAATCAAATCCTGAAGAGTAATAGGTGGTAGCTGATATCATTGAGGTCGAAATAAAATCTGATAACCACCAGCTTCGTAAGACTATTTTCTAATTTAGTCAACAATCTCAAACTAACTCATTACTTGTAGCACTACACCCAAGAATCAATAGTGTCCAAGGGATTGATCATAGCATCCAAATAGATGGCCATCAAGTTAGCAGCGAACATCATCGAGAGGGAAAAAGAAAGCCGCCTTTTCGAATTCGGTTACAAGAGGCATGAGCAATTTGTGGGTGAGTAATTATGGAGAGTGTACAATCGTCAGGGAGAAAGGAAGATAAAATCTTTGCTATCAAAGTACACAAGAGAACGAAGGTGATGATATTTGTTATTTATTATCATGCTAATCATGATATGCTCAAAAATTATAGCTACTTTATACTGAAATGATGGACCCACATTCAATTTGAATATATAATTATTTTTGGTGATGAGTAATAACAAGGAGTACAAGTCTAAACTTGAAAAGGAATATGATGAGATCAACAATCCTAATAAAACACTCGAATAAATGGAAAAAGTCTCCATCAGCGTATGTCATTGCTTAGTCAGGATTATCAGATGAAGTAAGGAGATTACAAAATACTTATCACTGTCTACTAGGCTCAATAGCTTTAGCCACAAAAGG
>Ga0100380_10007410_pt1 | contig 10978 bp, 12 predicted proteins | sample CryGeymeta201504_FD_80417 | JGI IMG/M metagenome (GOLD analysis project Ga0100380, IMG submission 80417) | Groundwater microbial communities from Crystal Geyser aquifers in Utah, USA - Crystal Geyser metaG 2015-04 | ecosystem: Environmental > Aquatic > Deep subsurface > Groundwater | place... | reverse complement strand
GATGCATCAAACTTTACGTTAGTTATTTCTTTAACTAACGATGAAGCTGATGATAAATCGTGTGATTTTGATTTATCCAACTTAGCATTTGCTTCTTTTTGTTTCTTTGTTAATTTTGCCATTTTGCTACTTTTTATAAAGATTATTCTGGTGCATTACCTGTTACATTTAATCCCATAGAACGAGCTGTACCAGCAATCATTTTCATTGCCGAAGACATTTCAAAAGCATTTAAATCTGCCATTTTATCTTCTGCAATAAGTTTTATCTGATCCCAAGAAACTGATGCTACTTTTTTTCTATTTGGCTCTCCAGAACCACTTTTGATTTTAGCTGCTTCTAATAACTGTAATGCAGCAGGGGCAGTTTTTGTAACAAACTCGAAAGATTTGTCTTTGTAAACAGTAATAAAACAGGAACCACTTTTCCTTGTTTGTCTTGTGTTCTTGCATTAAACTGTTTGCAAAATTCCATAATGTTAACCCCAGCAGAACCTAAGGCAGGTCCAACAGGCGGCGATGGATTCGCTGCGCCTCCCTTTACTTGTAATCTAACTAATTTACTAATTTCCTTTGCCATTATAAAAATGTTTAGTGATTTGTTTTAAAATTGGAAGCTAAAAAACAAATCGATATATAATTTGTAACACTTATATTTTTTCTACTTGCATGTAACTTAATTCTAATGGTGTTTTTCTTCCAAAAATTTTCACCATTACTTCAAGTTTGCGTTTTTCTTCATTTACTTTTTCAATCGTACCATCAAATCCATTAAAAGGACCATCAACTACTTTTACAGTTTCTCCAATATTAAATGGAATTGCAACATTTTCATCTTGAATTGATAATTCATCAACCTTACCAAGCATTCTATTAACTTCTGATCTTCTCATAGGAACAGGCTCACCACCTTTGGTCTCTCCTAAAAACCCGATTACACCTGTTATTGATTTAATTACGTGAGGGACTTCACCAGAGAGATTGGCTTCTATCATAATATAACCAGGAAAGTAAACTTTTTCTCTATTTATTTTTTTTCCACTTCTTAACTGTACAACTTTTTCTGTAGGAACTATTACTTGACTAACAAAATCAGAAAGACCTACCCTTGAAATTTCGGTTTCAATGTATGATTTTACCTTATTCTCTTGGCCACCAATTGCTCTGACAACATACCACTTCATTACAGAATCAGTCATAATTTAGTTTCTTAAAATAATTTGAAAAAGTTATCCAATCCAGTTTGAAATACATAATCAACACCTGCAACACCTAACGAAAACAAAATAGTAAAAATCGCAACAGTTACAGTTGTTTTTTGGGCTTCTTCTTTTGAAACCCAAGTCATATGATTGTTTAACTCGTCAAAAGAATCTTTTAAATATTGAATGAAATTCATTTTATTTTTATTTTGCACGGGATGAGGGACTCGAACTCTCAACACCTGGTTTTGGAGACCAGTGCTCTACCAACTGAGCTAAACCCGTTTTTTATTTATTCATAAAGGCGTTCCGTTAAAAACGGAACACCTTTTATTTTAAATTGACTAAAAAAAATTAGTCTAATATCTCAGTTACCTGACCAGCACCAACAGTTCTACCTCCTTCACGGATTGCGAAACGAAGTCCAACACTTAATGCAATTGGTTGTAAAAGAATAACATTGATAGTCAAGTTGTCTCCTGGCATAACCATCTCAACGCCTTCTGGTAAAGTGATTGTACCAGTTACATCAGTTGTTCTTACATAAAACTGTGGACGATAGTTATTGTGGAATGGAGTGTGACGACCACCTTCTTCTTTTTTCAAAACATAAACTTCAGCTTTGAATTTAGCGTGTGGTTTTACAGAACCTGGTTTACAGATTACCATACCTCTTTTGATATCTTCTTTAGCAATACCTCTTAGCAAGATACCTGCATTATCTACAGCTTCACCTCTATCTAATATTTGACGGAACATTTCGATTCCTGTAATTGTTGAAGTTAGTTTTTCAGCACCCATTCCAATGATTTCAACTGAATCACCTGTTTTAGCAATACCTGTTTCGATACGACCTGTAGCAACAGTTCCACGACCTGTAATTGAAAAGACGTCTTCAACAGGCATTAAGAAAGGTTTGTCCATATCACGAACTGGTTCTTCAATCCAAGCATCACAAGCATCCATTAATTCTAAGACAGTATTCACCCATTTTTCCTCACCATTCAAAGCACCTAAAGCAGAACCTTGAATTACTGGACCATTATCGCCATCATATTCATAGAAAGTTAATAATTCTCTTACTTCCATGTCAACAAGTTCTAAAAGTTCTTCATCATCAACCATATCAACCTTATTCAAGAAAACAACCATACGAGGAATACCAACTTGGCGTCCTAACAAGATGTGTTCTCTTGTTTGTGGCATTGGACCATCTGTTGCAGCAACTACTAAAATAGCACCGTCCATTTGAGCAGCACCAGTTACCATGTTTTTAACATAATCCGCGTGACCTGGACAGTCAACGTGTGCATAATGACGATTTGCTGTTTGGTATTCTACGTGAGAAGTATTAATTGTAATACCTCTTTCTTTTTCTTCAGGAGCGTTATCAATCTGATCGAAAGATTTTGCTTCAGAGAAACCTTTATCAGCCATTACTTTAGTAATAGCAGCAGTTAGAGTAGTTTTACCGTGATCTACGTGTCCGATTGTACCTATGTTTAAGTGTGGTTTCGAACGGTCAAAAGTTCCTTTTGCCATAATTATTTAATTTTAATTCTTTAGTTTAAATATATTTAGTGTCTAATAATACTCTTTTCTATGAGCCAATGATGGGAGTCGAACCCATGACCTCATCCCTACCAAGGATGCGCTCTACCAACTGAGCTACATCGGCTTTTGTTGGATTTAAATTTGAGCGAGAGACCGGGTTCGAACCGGCGACAATCAGCTTGGAAGGCTGAAGCTCTACCAACTGAGCTACTCTCGCATTGTTTTGTGGGGAGAGCAGGATTCGAACCTGCGAAGTCGTAAGACAACGGAGTTACAGTCCGTTCCATTTGGCCGCTCTGGAATCTCCCCAAATCAATTAATTTCACTATTTTGATGAACTTTACTTTTTTTTGAGCCGATAGAGGGACTCGAACCCACGACCTGCTGATTACAAATCAGCTGCTCTAGCCAGCTGAGCTACATCGGCTTTAATATAAAAAAACAATCCGCTATTTCTAACGGATTGCAAATGTATAAAGTTTTTTTTATTTCTTGAAACTTTTTATGGTTATTTTTTTTTAATTTATGGATTTAAAGATTCTCTTGTTTTTTCTTTTTATTTTTTTAATTGTCTTTTTAGTGAATCTACTGCAAGGCTAATTCCCTCCTCAAAAGTTTTTGTTTCTCTTTTTACAATCAATTCACTTCCTGGAATATTAAGCTTTATTTCAATAATCTTGTTTTCTTTATCACTTGTGTTTTGAACTTTTAAAAATACTTCGGCATCTACTATTTTGTCGTGAAACTTTACTAGTTGATTGGCTTTCTTTTCTGCAAACTTAATTAAATCTTTGTCTGCGGTAAAATTTACTGATTGAGTGAATACTTTCATAAATTATTATTTTTTAAACTCCTAGGGTGAGCTTGATTATAGACTTTTTTGATAACTTCAAGACTATTATGCGTATAGACTTGAGTGGAGGCTAAACTTGAATGCCCTAGTAATTCTTTAACCGAATTTAAATTTGCTCCTTCATTTAATAAGTGAGTTGCAAACGAATGTCTCAAAATATGAGGGCTTTTTTTAACCTTCGTTGAAACTTTACTAAAGTAAGAATTTATAAATCCATACACAAGAGTTTTACTTATTTTGTTTCCTTTTTCAGTAATCAATAAATAAGTGGCTATTTTTGGATATTCGCATTTTAGTTCTTGGTATTGTTTTAGAATGATGATGACTGAATCTAACAAGGGAACAAACCGCTCTTTATTTCTTTTTCCAAAAATCTTTATAGTTTTGTTATAAAAATCAATGTCATTTTCTTTGATATTGATCAATTCAGTTTTTCTGATTCCTGTTGAATAAAGCAGTTCAACAATCAGTTTATTTCTGAGGGTTATAAAATCATTTTTCTCTGAAATAGTATTTATTGCTGCATCAATTTCTTTGGATGTGAAAGGCACTTGCAACTTATTTACTGATTTTAATGCTTTGTGTTTTGCAAGTGGATTGATTTCTGTTTGATGTGTTTTTTGAAGAAACTTGTAAAATGAGTTTAAAGAGGAAACTTTTCGATTGATACTCCTATTTGATATATTTAAATCAACCAAACTTACAATCCAACTTCTGATGATTGGATATTCAACTTCTGATAAATTCTCCAATTGATATTCTTTAACACAAAAGTCCCTAAATGATATTAAATCATTATTGTAAGCAAAAATCGTATTTGGAGAATATTTTTTCTCTAAAGAAATATAATCAAGAAATGAATCAATCAAAATTTATTTGGATTTATTTTCGTAAAATTACGAAAATTTTAATAAAAAAAAACTCGTATCAAAATTGATACGAGATTCATTTATTCTTTAAAAAAAACTATTATCCAACTTCTTCTTGTGTTCTTAATTTTTGAACGTAAGAAGCTTTGATTTTTTGAGCTCTCTTTGCTACAGAAGGTTTTGTAAAGTTTTTTCTGTTACGCAAATCTTTCATCGTTTTAGTACGATCGTATTTTCGCTTGTAACGCTTTAAAGCTCTATCTATATTTTCCCCCTCTTTTACTGGTATAATTAACATAAGTTAGCACCTCCCTTCATACGTATCTTTTTATTTTGTTAACAGTTAACTGTTTTGATTTTTATTTTTGGTTTGCAAAGATACAACTAATTTTTAATTGTTAATTATGAATTTTGAATTATTTCAAAAACACATTTTAACATGAGATTTTGAGAACTTTGGATAAAAAATTATTTGGCAGGCTTGTATTCTTTGCTGTCAATGACCATTTTTGCAATAATCTCTTTTAAGATTTCAGAAGTGCCACCTCCAATTGGTCCTAATCTACTGTCGCGCAACAAACGCGCCATTGGATACTCTTCAATATATCCATATCCTCCTAAAAACTGAAGTGCATCATAAATCACTTCATCAGCCATTTTGGTTGACACTAATTTTGACATGCTTGCTTCTTTCACCACATATTGTCCTTGGTCTAAACGTTTTGTAATTGAATAATTATATTCTTTACACATATCAATTCTGCTTGCCATTTCTGCAATTCGATGTCTTAACGCTTGAAATTGATCTAATGATTTTCCGAAAGCTACTCTTTCTTTCATATAACCAATTACATAATCTAATGCGTATTCTGCTCTTGCATGGGCATTGATTCCCATAATTAATCGCTCGGAAGCAAAGTGTTGCATAATATAAGGAAAACCTTTTCCTTCTTCTCCTAATAAGTTTTCAGCAGGAATTTAACCGTTATCGAAGGCAATTTCTCCAGTATCTGAGGCTTTCCAACCCAATTTATTGAGCTTTGTTGCTGTCAAACCTTTTGAATTTCTATCAACCACAAAAAGACTAATTCCATTATATTTTTCAGTAATATCTGTTTTTGCCGAAACAATCAAGTAATCAGAATAAACGCCATTCGTGATGAATGTTTTTGATCCGTTTAAAATATATTTATCTCCAACTTTCACTGCTGTTGAACGCATTCCTGCAACATCACTTCCGCCAAAAGGCTCTGTGATGCAAAGACATCCAATCATTGTACCTTCAACACTTGGTACCAAATATTTTTGTTTGATTTCTTCGCTTGCCTCTTTGTTTAAATGAGTCATTGCCAAATATTCATGAGCCCACATTGCAGCTGCAAATCCGCCAGAATTTATTTTTTGTAATTCTTCTAGGAAAATAACTGTGTAAAAAAAGTCTAAATTCAATCCTCCATATTCATGTGGAGTTGACAAACCAAAATAGCCCATTTCACCAAATTTCCTCCAAATAAAACGTTCAATTGTTCCGTTTTTTTCCCATTTATCAATGTGAGGAACTACTTCTTTTTGTAAAAAATCTTTAAAACTTGCACGAAATGCTTGATGTTCTTCTGTAAAGTACATACTATTCATTTGATAAAAATTTGAGTTATTTATTCAGCCTGCAAATATAAGACTAATCTATTGTATATTTCTGTTGGAAAATCTTTGATCTTTTTCAATTCTGAAATGTCTTGAATCTCTGCAACCTCATCTTTGTAGTTAAAAATCTTTTTACACAACTCGTAATCCACATACGGAATTTTCAACAACTGTTTGAAAGTTAATATATTAACATTCTCTTTTTTGATTATGGGCTTCTCATTTATTTTGAAAAACTCAAATACTTTGTCTGCAATTTCTTTTTTCAAACCCCAAACTTCATACAACTGGTCTTGATAAGTAAATCCTTGTAATTTAGAACGATACTGAATAATTCTCTCAGCAGTTTTTTCTCCAATTCCATTGATAAATTCTAAATCTTTTGCTGTTGCTTTGTTTAAATCAAATGTGGATAACTCTTTTTTAGAGATTTTTACGTAATCATAAGTAGTATAATTTTTTAAAGTTGAATTGCCTTTTTCTTGTTGATTTCGTTTCTCAACCCAATCTGGAAATTTGAAATAGGGAGAAATTTTAGCCAACAAACTGTCAGAAACTTTGGTTATTTTTTGAAATTCTTGCTTCGAGTTGATAAACTTTCCCGTTTTTCTGTAGTCAAATAATTTGTCAATTTCCTCTAAAGACATTCCTAATTGTTCGCCCTTAAAATCAGTTATATAATTTGGATTGAAAGGAAATATTTTGAGTTTATTATTTTCAATTTCAATCAGTCTTATACTATCTATTTGCCGTTGAAAAGCCATTAGTTCTAAATTATTTTCGGGAATTTTGTCATCAGTTGAAAGAATGTCTGAGAGAATAATAACTTGAAGAATGATGATAAAAAATCCCAATAAAAAAATCCCATTTCGTTGGCTTTTGTTGTACCAGAAATGGGATGAAAAAATTTTCATGCTAATATTAATTACATGTGTTTTGTCACATCAATTGCACCTTCTTGAATTGCTTCTTTTTTTATAGAAATGGCTTTTAAATAGCGAGTCATTTCTTGTTTCACTTTAGGAAAAAGGAAAAACAAACCAATCATATTTGGAAATACCAATGCTAAAATCATAGCATCTGAGAATTTAATAACCGCATCTAAAGTTGCTCCTGCACCAATTACAACAAATACTAAGAATAATAATTTGTAAACGATATCAACAGTTTTTCCTTTTCCAAACAAATATTTCCAAGCTTGTAAACCATAATAAGACCATGAAATCATGGTTGAAAAAGCGAATAGAACAATGGCAATTGTTAACACATAAGAGAAATGTGGAATTACAGAATCAAAAGCCATGGAAGTTAAATCTACACCACCTATTGAACGACCATCAGCATTTAAAATTACACTACTAGTCTCTGCACTATAATTAAAAACGCTTTGAACATTTGTACCATCAATATTAAAAAACACAATAACTAGAGCAGTCATTGTACAAATCACAACAGTATCTATAAAAGGTTCTAAAAGCGCCACAACTCCTTCTGATGCTGGATATTTAGTTTTTACTGCTGAGTGTGCAATTGCAGCAGAACCTGCACCTGCTTCGTTGGAAAATGCTGCTCTTTGAAAACCAACAATTAAAACACCAACTAAACCACCTAATCCAGCCATTGGCGTAAAAGCTCCTTCAAAAATAATGGTAAATGCCAAGCCAATATCACTAAAGTTTGCAAAAATGATTACTAAAGAAGCTAAAATGTAAAGTCCTGCCATAAAAGGCACAATTTTCTCAGTTATTTTTGCAATTCTTTTAATTCCTCCAATGATTACAATTCCTACTAAAACCGCCAAACAAATTCCAATAATTACACCATCAGAACCCGAATTTAATTTCAATAAAGAACTTATTTGAACAGCTGCTTGATTTGATTGAAATGCATTTCCACCACCAAACGAAGCTCCAACACAAAGTATTGCAAAAACAACTCCAAGTATTTTTCCAAAAGTGGTAAATCCTCTTTCTTTCAAACCTTTTGATAAATAGTACATTGGTCCTCCATACACAGTACCATCTGGATCAACATCCCTATATTTAACACCTAAAGTACATTCAACAAATTTGGTTGACATTCCTAATAATCCACAAACAATCATCCAAAAAGTTGCACCGGGACCACCAAGACCAATTGCCACTGCTACTCCCGCAATATTTCCTAAACCTACAGTTCCGGAAACTGCTGTCGCTAATGCTTGAAAATGAGAAACTTCACCATGAGCACTTTCATCTCGAATTGTGTCTTGGATATCTTCAACGGCTAAAGCTTCATCATTATTATACAATTTATCAACTCCGTGTTTTTCTATATCAACATATTTGCCTCGAACTGTTTTTATCGCCGTTCCAAATTTTGTAATACTTGGAAATTTAAAATAAACTGTGAAAAAAGTTGCTCCTCCAACTAATAAAAGTACCACAAAAGGCACGTTGTAAGAACCTAAAGGAACAGTTGTTAAAACGAGAGTTTCCCACCAGGAAGCAATTGGCATGAAAGCATCATTAATCTTCTCATCTAAACCTTTTTCTTGTGAGAAAATAAAAAATGGTAATGCTAAAAATAACAACGTTAGAAGTTTTTTCTTCATAATTCAATATTCTATTGGTTTTTATAAAATTATTTGAGGACGCAATATCATAAAAAAAAAGTCCTTATTACAACTTTTTAACATGAAATATCATTTTAATGATAAGTTATCTTTAAATCTTTGTAAATCCTGCTCGAAAGTACGAAAAGTCATTCCTAATTCAGAGGTTGCTTTTGAAACATCAAAACCTGTTTTTGGAGGTCTTGCAGCTTTTTGATTTAAAACAATACTTGATGTAGGTTTTATGAATGTTTTATCCAACCCAAAAACACCTGCAATTGTTTGAGTGATGTCGAAAACACTCATCAAAGTATTTGACGAAATATGATAAATTCCTGTCGCTTTTTTATCAATCGATATTTTACATGACAATGCCAAATCTTCGACATAAGTTGGCATTCGAAATTGATCATTTACAATCGTAATTTCTTTGCCATTTTCAAGCATTTCTTTTACCCAAAGAACAATATTTGTACGGCTCATATCATACACTTTTCCATACACCAAAATGGTTCTAATAATCGTAAAATCAATCGTTGAATTCAGTAATATTTCTTCGGATTTTACTTTTGAATTGCCATAATAACTCAATGGATTTGGCTCGTCAGTTTCTTTGTAATAACCTTTTTTCCCATCAAAAATAAAATCTGTTGAAAGATGAATCAGATGACAATTGATGATTTCTGAAACTTCCTTTAACCATTTTACGACATCAACATTTAAAACATCACATTCGTTTTTGTAAATTTCACAATCGTCAACTTGCGTCATTGCAGCTGTGTTTACAATCGCATCAGGATTGATTTCTAACAGCGTTTTTTTAAGAATTATTTCATCAGTAATATCAATAGAAATGTAATCAAAATCCTCTCTTCCACTTCTATTTCCCCCTTTTGAAAAACCAATAACTTGATACTCATTTTTATTTTTTAACAATAAATTTACCAGTGATTGCCCCAATAGTCCGTTGCTACCAGTGATTACTATTTTTTTCATTTCCTAAATCTTTTATCCTTCCTATAAATCGAATACCGAACTTCTTTTTGTGTAAATCATATCTTTTAATTTTAATAAAAATGCCAAGGTTAAATAAAATCCAAAAGACAATCCTACTGTAAAAAAAGTAACATAAATAAAATAGATACGCACATTTTTCGCTCTCATTCCCAATCTATCAGCCAATCTTGTAAAAACACCAAATCCATGACGTTCAAAAAAATAGCGAACTGAATGTATAAATTTCTTCATTTTAAATTTTAGTGCAAGGTAATATAATCTCTTTATTTGTTGATTATTTTTCATTTAAAATTGATTTTTTAATGACTAACTTTGCGTTTTTTCTATAAAAAACAGATTTTTTTGAAAGACCAAGAATACATAGAAGTTTACGGCGCTAGAGTCCACAACTTAAAAAATATTGATGTAAAAATTCCTCGCGAAAAGCTAGTGGTTATTACTGGTTTGAGCGGAAGTGGAAAATCATCATTGGCTTTTGATACCATTTATGCAGAGGGTCAAAGACGCTATATTGAAACATTTTCTGCGTATGCACGTCAGTTTTTGGGTGGATTAGAAAGACCTGATGTAGATAAAATTGACGGACTTTCGCCCGTGATTTCCATCGAACAAAAAACCACCAATAAAAGCCCACGATCTACAGTTGGAACGATTACGGAAATTTATGATTTTCTACGATTGTTATTTGCAAGAGCTGCTGATGCGTATTCCTATAACACTGGAAAAAAGATGGTTAGCTATTCTGACGAACAAATCAAAGAATTGATTTTAACTGATTTTGCAGATAAAAAAATTGCCGTTTTAGCGCCTTTAATCAAATCAAGAAAAGGGCATTATAGAGAACTTTTTGAGCAAATTTCAAAACAAGGTTTCTTGAAAGTTCGTGTTGATGGAGAAATCAGAGACATCGAAAAAGACATGCGTTTGGATCGTTATAAAATGCATGATATTGAGGTAGTTATTGATAGATTATTAGTCGATAAATCTTCTGAAAAAAGATTGGAAGAAACCATCAAAACGGCCCTTTATTCAGGAAATAATATTTTGATGGTCATTGATGTTGATGACAATCAACCTCGATATTTTAGCAGAGAATTGATGTGTCCTGAAACTGGTATTGCCTATCCAAATCCCGAACCCAATACGTTTTCATTCAACTCGCCAAAAGGTGCTTGCGAAACGTGTAATGGTTTGGGAATTATCAATGAAATCAATTTGCAAAAAGTGATTCCCAATAATACTATTTC
>Ga0100380_10007408_pt1 | contig 10979 bp, 9 predicted proteins | sample CryGeymeta201504_FD_80417 | JGI IMG/M metagenome (GOLD analysis project Ga0100380, IMG submission 80417) | Groundwater microbial communities from Crystal Geyser aquifers in Utah, USA - Crystal Geyser metaG 2015-04 | ecosystem: Environmental > Aquatic > Deep subsurface > Groundwater | place: USA... | reverse complement strand
TGTGTGTATACAGAGCAGGCTAGGCACACGACCTAATAGAGTAAGACCTAACTCCTGAGTCCTATCATAGTCCCTAACAGGAGACAAGGTAAACTGCCGTAGTCCACCTGGGCTTAATTTGGTTTTATGCAAAAATAATCATAACGGAATCATCAGTCGCCACTTTTTACTGTACTTCGCATCCTCATCGTCTCCGGGTAGATCAGAGATCAGAGGGTAGACTACCAGTACCAAATACATGCTACGGAGGAATGTCTTCACCATGCCACTTTCACAACGACGACAGAAGTCAACCTCTACAGGATGCATAAAGCATCGTATTGAAAATGTGATAAATTTTCTCTACAAAAAAAAAGGGAACAAAAGGAAAGGAGGAGTAAAAAATGAGAATTCATCTCTGATAAGAGGCGGTGTTGGTGTTCTCCTCGTAGTAATTCTTTTCGTGATCCATGGGTCAAATAAAGTTCATGACAATGCTCGAAGAAATGCTGCTGTTAACAAAGACATGTCTTCGGAAAAGACATTCGCTAACTTCAATACGGCTGAAAAAATCCAGCGACAACAACAACAACAACAGCAGCAGACACCAGTGGAGAAGGATCAACAGACGAATCATAGGCACCAATATAGCCTAAGTACCCACAGCTTGTTTGTTGCCACCTCTCAATGGCAACCTGTGCACAATTTCCCAGAAATTTTGAGTGCTAATTCCCCGCAAATGTTTGTATGGGCACCTCCAGTCGACGCACCTTCGAATTCCACGAATCGTCGATTTACCAAAGCCTCCAGCAAAAAGGAACCACAAGAAAGTCAAGTTCTCTTGCAGGGAACGATAGACGAGTACTATAACGCGACGCAAAAATCCTGGTTCCAGTCCTTTCATGAATTATCCAATTACGAAATTGTGTGTTGGTTTGGCAATCGCACGGCACAAATGCACTACGAAACGTTCTTGAGTGTCCGACAAGATTTGTTTCCCCGTCAGCGACCCTTCAAATTTCATTTTCATCCCATAGCTCGCCTGAGCCAACCAGATGAACTTTGGGACGATGAACTGAAGCGGAAATTTCGAAAATGCAAACAAAGTTTAGTAGTTTTGGAAAATGATGTAGAGGTGCCAGAACCATTCCAGCACCACCTGGTTACGTTTCTAAAACACTTAACCGTGGCTCTACCAGATTCTACCTTTCCCATCTGGGTTTTTACCAGTACTAGTTTCGGCAATGACACTGATAAAGCTGTTGCAGCAAAACGTAACCAAGCCATCTACGATATGCTTCGAAGCAAGGATGATCTCTTTTCTGCACCTGAACGGATAAAGGTGCTGGACAATACGGATTTGACTCCTACAACAATTTTGCATACTGGAATTCGAGCACTGGATATTGTGGGTGTCATTGCCCTCAGAACTTATGTTATCTTGGGAAAGCAGGTACAAGAATGGAGGGTCAAAGGTCAGAGAGGTGAAGTGGACGGATTGCACCGTGGCAATGCCATCGAGCCCCACCCTGTTGAGGACAACTACAAGTGGAATATTTTGGTTTGAGTTTTAATGTAACGGCTATTGGTCGGTCTTGACAATCGGCAGTTTTAGTAATTGTCTAGCAACAGGCGGTGAGCTAGCTAGTAGTAGACTACTACTCTATTCAGAAGTAGGGTAGTACAGTACACGAGTAGTATTTCCAACCCTCTAGTCGCACATTAGCGCAAGCTAAAGGATCTTACCTCAAAGATACTCATGTGCATTGGACACCATAAACCATTACTACAAGTTTACACTGCTCTATTATTTAAACGCATCATCATCAATTACAGCCACTTCATCCTTCATCACTTTGCACTGCGCACTACAATTATTTCATCTTTGAACCGTCATGTCTCGAATCCACCAAGCTGCACCTCTAATAGTATTGGCCAGTCTGCATTGCCTCCTCCTGCCGATTCTCGGGTTCACTCCTGTCCTTCAGCAAGTTGCGTTTATGCTAGCTAATAACCGACAGCAACATCTTTTTTCCCCTAGCAGCAGATTCGGCTTGCCGACTACTGCTATAAGAGCTTCGTCTGAAGATGATCAAATTACGCAACGATCCGTCGCTGCCATTCAGCGTTTTCAAACGCTTGCAGAGGAAACCTTTGCGAAACAAATGAACGAGTACAGAGACATTAACCAAATGCTACAAGAAACAATTGCGCAACGCCAGGGCCATTTAACAAGAACAGCTGCAGCTGCAGCTGCACCAATTTCTGCTTCAGCAAAGGCAAATCCCACTACATCGGCGCCGCTTGTGGGTGTTTCCTTTCAATTGGAAGAAATGGAAGATGCTGATACTTGCACCTCAGAACTCGTTTTGAACGAGGACTACACGGTTCATCTTGGTGAAACACATGGGCCCCTTTACAAGTCTGTGGTTGGGACTTGGGCGTATGAAAACGACGACAACGACAAAATGGTTTTTACCATGACATTGACGCGACAATATGAAGCTGGGAAGGAATCTAAAAAACCGACCGATATGGGAGAATTTGCCTTTACCGTCGAGAGACTCTACGCGGGAAGTGTGACAAAAGTAGGAGATCGTTTGGCGATTGCGGGGACTATTTATATTCAGGACGAAGTCCTTGGCGGGGAAGAAGTTGGTTATTTTAATCTGATTGACACTAAGAATGGCGACGAAATTTGGGAAAAAGGACGATCTCAGCGATCATAATTTTTGTGTGTATGGGATACTTCAAATATTATCTGCAGAAATGTTACAAGAAGTTGAATTAGAGGCAACTAGCATTAGTACCATGACATTTTTCGTGAATTTGAACGAAACCTACGGTGAGAAAGCAAGGCAGAATTACTGTTGCTGCTGCTTCTGTCATCAACTGAATTCTCTTCGAGCAAAGCTTGAAAGACGTCCTCTCTTCCCGTCAACGTAGATCCAAGTTGCAAATTCTGCTTCATAGGGGGGAAGCCTCTCATCGTCCAACTCTAGGTGCATTACCGAGTAGTAGGCTTTAGCTTGCAGCGTTACGTAATACCTGGTAATCTATTCAGAAAATCAGTTAACGTTCATACGTGCTTGATTCCACCCGGGCACGAACACTTGAAGCTGGCAACGGCATTTTTTCTTTTCCAACAAAGTACACCGTATGGTACATCTCTTGTCGCTCATTTCTCACTTCTTTCTTTCTTCAAAGCAAAAGCATGTACTCATCTAACTACCAAGTGCATACTGCGGCATCCCTTGATGTAGAAAACAACAATACGGTTGCCTCGAAGTCCGATTATCAGCGCTATAATGACGAACATCGACCCCAGGAAGAGTATGTCAACAATGATCATCTAGACGACCCAACGATGACCACTACAGACAGGGAACGGCAGCGGAAGCTGTTAGAGCTTCACCAAAAAGCAGACGGCAGTGTGTATCTTTTGGATGTGTACGAGACTCGTCAGCAGTATGGCTATTGCTCCATATTCTTTTCCTTGGCCCAGACAGTGATATTGGCAATTATGATGTGGCAATGTGGAGTGGCTCCCCTACAAGTCAATCCCATGTTAGGTCCCATGCCTGATGTACTGGATTACTGGGGCGCTAAAAATGCTCCTTTGATCATTGAGGATGGAGAATACTACCGGCTGCTAAGTCCCATGATGCTCCACGCTGGTATTTTTCATTGGATTGGCAACATATCAGTCCAGCTGGAGAGTGGTCTCTTTTTTGAACGCGAATGGGGTTCGTGGAAATGGTTGATCATTTATCTCACTAGTACAATCGGTGCTTCCATTCTGAGCGTGATTGCCATGCCAGGCACTCTCTCGGTGGGATCATCTGGAGCTGTCATGGTACATTTTTCAGGTTGTCATGTTTTTCTCATGTTGCTTTTTACAAATACCGTATTTCACCTCAAATTTTTAAATTGCTTCTCTCGATGAAAAAGGGAATTTTTGGAGCAAAGCTTTCGGAAATTTTTTGTCGTGCTTGTGAGCCCAACCGAACGCTCCAAGAAAAAGTGGGCCATGCCATGCGTAAGCACCAGCTTGTATTGGCCGGAGGTGGAGTGTTACTAGTGTTGGTATTCTCTTTTATTCCTTTTGTCGATTGGGCAGCGCATTTAGGTGGTATGTTGACCGGCATGGCAGTCGGCCTAATTCTTTTCAGTTGTGACATTCGATCGTATCTGTGGAAGGCGTGTTGGTTTTTGGTTGGACTAGGCTTGACCATTGGAGGGTTTTGGACATCGCTTACATACATGTATAGTGGAAATGTAGAGATCGTCGAGCAATTGAGAGATGTCTGTGACTACTACCAGCAAATGATGGGTGATAACGAGTACGAGTGTACCTGCACGTTGGACCAAAATAATGACGGATAATCTGGTGATTAAATGATAATAAACGGAACAATGATCTAATACTCTCTTCTTATTTATTTGTCGGGCAAACTTCCGTCAAAGTAAGCACGTTGGCGTGCCTTCCAGGCTTGATATTCCGACGTTACTCCTGGCAATTCCTGTTGAATCAATCGCAAAGCTCTCAAGTAAAAGGCCCGTGGACTATCGAGTGCCGGACGTGCATCCACATAGGGCGTAGGTGGCATCTCAGGATGCTGAGGTGGAATCATGTAATAATCTATCACGTACCGCTGAATGGGAAAGCTATTGGTGACACCATCTGTTCTAGTGCGGGGCTGCTTTTGAACGTACCAATCGTGTCGATCAAAAGGTGGGTCCATCCAACGCAAGATTTTCGTCCAAATGAAGGCTTGCGGTGACAACTCGGTAGGCTTTCCTTGGAACCGTACCAATTTCAAATCCGTCTCAACAGCAGATCCTGCCGTATCACGATCCATGCCTTCTTCCCACCGCAACACTTGCTTCCAAGTTTTTTCATTGACAGTATTGTGAATTTCCAAAACGGTTGGAATCTCATGAGCTTCTACGTGATCCCATCCCTTTTTGCGTAGGGCATTAAAAAATTGTTGTTCGGAGGGATAAATCCAGCGTGATGGCTTTCCAGAACTATTGGCATCGTCTTTGCACGTATCATCTCCAGCCGGCTGATGGTGTGGTCCTTTTTCTTCCGAAACGCCACGAGGAATACTGCTAATCACACGGTGAGTGTTTAAGACGACACCTTTCTGGTCGAATTGTGGAGTTTGCTCGTGACCAGCGGCTTCTTCCAATGAAGCAGGTTCCTTATCATCATCAAGGACGGTTACTGGGCAGCCATTGAGACTGGTGGAGATTGGCTTGCTGCTGGCTTTTTTTGGTTGAATCCACCCGAGCCATGACCCCCATCCAGTAGTAGTAGCGGTGAAGGATGCATCGACACCACCATCTTTAGATACGGGACAGCCACTGTTGTTGTTGTTGTTGTTGTTGTTGCTGCTGCTGTTGCGGCTACTGCCATTACTATTACCACTCTTGTCTAATGTCATGGTTCTCTACGACATAAATTGCTTCTCCCCTCTGTATATCTTGCTGTTGAGCAAATCAACCGGGATGAAATAAATAATGGACTTCTGTTTTGTGACGCATAAATAAATATGGTAGTCTAGTCGAAGAAAGCTCTACTGGGTAATAATCATAGTAGTGTAAATGCTACTAATGAGATTCAAGACGCAGGGAGTCAATAAAAATAAATGGTCGCTCACATTCTTGGGAATTTGATAATTGTCCACCCGGACTAGTGCATCATCCAGTCACGCTAATGTCTGAGCGGATTCATTGGTGTTCTACCAGGTACCGTCTACTACTACTAGAGTACTAGTACTAGACTAGCTAGTTACTACTAGCTAGTAGTAGTCTACTGTAGTACAGTAGGTACCTGTTACTGGAGTAGTGGTATCATTGGTCTTACTACAGTACCTGGTACGAGACTAGTACCCCCCCTGGTAGTAGTCTCGTAGACTAGTAGCTACTACTATTACTGTACTTACCACTCGTGGTACTACTACTACCAGCTACTAGCTACCTGGTACTACTAGAGGGGTACTACTACTAGTAAAGCACAGCATGCTGCCCCAAGCTTCTGTTCAATATTACTACCAGGGTACCTGGTACTAAAGGTATTATTTCGTCCTTTTCCTCAAACGAATTCTGTTGAAATTCATCAGGCTCGTACCTGGTACTACTACTAGTGTAGTAGCTAGTAGTGCTGGTGACTCTCCTTCATGTGGCAAGACCTCGAATTCCTGGGAAGGAATAAACGAGAAGCAATGCACGATCCAACTTGAATTTCTACACACTTACTGGTACGTACCACTCCTACCTGGTAGTAGTAGTAAGTCAGACGCAATGAACATTATTATTATCTAAGCCCTCCTCCTGGTCGTGACTATCTAGTAGTACTCCGGAGTACAAAATACTGTAATAATCATATTATTGTTAACATTATTATTACGTACTTGATATTTTTTTTGTTAAACGGTGTCAATCTCGTTCAAAGAGAAAAAATTCAAAAAGAAGTAAAGCACTCTTGAAGTAGTTTTCTTCTGCTCAAACACTCTGCACTCTGCAGACCATCGGCATCAGAGAATTACCAGAGATAATAGAATGTCGAATCTCAATGAACATGACGGTCAATGCCATCTACAAACAGGAAAAGAAGGTTCCTGTTGTTCCAGACCAATGAAAAGGTCTATCACCAAACATCCAGCACCCGTGATGATGAGCAATTCATTGAACCAGGCACGCTGGCAGAGCGAGGAGAAACCTGCGTTTCCCCTCCCTCTCAATGTGACTTCCCCCAAATTTCCATTGAGACAGGCTTCGGCGGGGTATACGCAGGATTGCATCGATATTATTTCCAAATCTTCGTTCACCAGTGTCAATGCTGTACCGTCCGAGATACCATCACGGAAGCAGTTTTCGAAGACTATACAGTCGGCGGATAACTTTGGACGAGGAGCTAAACGACCATCATCGGACGGTGCCCTTACACCTACTGTCATAGACCACAGTGAAGCAGCATGATTTTTGTTGCTCGGCAAGAGCGATACACAGATCACTTTGCAACTTTGGTGGTACTATTGAAACGATAGCTCTCGTTGCGACGAAGAGTTTTCAGCACCCTACCTAGTGCCGTCGATATCATTGATGAAATAATAAGCTATGAGGCGCGCTGCTTTAGAATGCACAATAATCATAGATAAACATTTTTTAAGCCTTATAACATTGTATTCTAAGAAATATCAGATGCCAAAGCTCAATCGGAACGCAATATACTATATCGCGTTACCAATTTCATTCTCGAAGAGACGGACCAAATCTGTCAAGAATATAACCACATGGTACGTGTCGTTTTGTCTCGTTCCATCACCAGTTCTCGACACTGGGTCTAATTTCCGTTTCGAAGCTCCAGCAGCTCTTGGGTTGGGTAGCCACATGCCAGTACGTGTCAGCAATATGGTCGGGATTGAGCTTGGATTCGTCATCACTCCCGGCTTCGCCAATACCACCGTCAATGATGAACAAACCAACATGTACTCCCTTGGGACCTAAGTCTCGTGCAAGAGATTGAGCCAAGAGTCGCTGTGAGCCTTTGTGAGGAGCAAATCCAGCCGAAAAGGGTTTGCCACGCAAGGACGCAGTGGCACCTGTGATAAGGATACTACCCGAACCACGCTCGGTCATCTTGGGAGCAATCAGCTGGACTGCCGCCAACAATCCTTTGGTGTTAGTACGAAAACCCATTTCAAAGTCGTCCAAAGGAATCTGGTCCCATGTCTTGAATACACCATTACCAGCATTGTATACCATGCAATCAATGGGACCCAAATCTTTCTCGATAGATGCTACAGCAGCCCTGATATCCTCTTCTTTTGTGACATCGCAGGCGTAGCCTTTGCAATTGGCTATCTCAGACTCTGCATTCTGGAAGTATTGTAAAGTTAAAGAATGCGCGTGAGTACACAACAACAAAAGAAAGACGATATAGCACACTAATTTTTTGCTTAAGCGGTAGCATCGGGATGTACAAGTACGTACCTTCAACTTGTCCAAGGATCTCGCCATGATGGCAACAGCGTATCCTTCCTTGGCCCATTTACGAGCCACTGCGGCACCTACGCCAGGACCATATCCAAAAACAGCGCAAACTTTCGAAGCCATGGTAAAACTTAATACAAGTGAGATTATAATAGTACGCAAAATGTTATGCTGCATGTAATATGTAATGCTTCTTTGTTCTTGTGTAAAATAATGAGGACAAGTAACAGACAGCTTGTTCGATGATCAACTTCGAACGATCGAGGACTGGGAACGATACGAAACCTGCAAATTTTTTACAGATCGGCTGACGACGCTTTCGTGATCCCCGGATTGAAGTCCCGTGGCATATCTTCATGCCTTCTTGATGCCAAGTCTCGAACAGCGACAGCGACAAGCGACAACTACAGTCCTGTGTCCTCTGGTCGGACTACCCGAGTAATTCACAGAGCTACTCTCGTGAAAGCGCTAGATAATTGCTCCTGTAGCAGGAAGTACCATCGGAGAGTCGCACAATGACATCACCACTAAGTCACGGACGACGCTTTCAACTTCTAGGAGGCGCAGCATTCCGCTCCTTCCGATGTTTGTGGATGCTGGAAGAGCTGGGACTTGCGTACGACCACCTGTTGGTCATGCCTCAATCGCGAAAGTTGAAGGGACTGAATCCGTTGGGCAAGGTGCCTGTTCTGATCGAAAGATCCGAATCTGATTCCAACGGGAGCAATGACAAGCCATTATTTGTCATGTATGAAAGTGCCGCCATCAACACGTACTTGGGAGATTTGGTGAACAGGATGCAGGAATCAAACAATTACAATGGTCACAATGGTGAGCGACTGGTACCTTTGGCCGGGACACACGAACGAGGATTGTTCGATCAAACCGTGAGCTGCATCATTACCGAATTGGATTCGCAGTCTCTGTGGATTCACAGGAAACACGACGCCATGGGAAACATCTTCGGTCATATCCCAAAGGCAGTCGAGCATGCCAAGTCGCATTTCAACACGGTCAACGCTGTCTTGGCACAACAAATCCGTGACAATGCTATTTCAAACTATTTGGTGGGGTCCCATTTTACAGCCGCTGACATACTCTACATCCACTGTCTGGATTGGAGTCGCAGTATTGGCTGGGATGATCAATGGAAGAAAGATGAACAATTGTGCGAGTATGTCAAAAATTGCACCGACCGACCAGCCTATCGCCAGGTGGCTGAGATGAGGGCCGAGGAGATGAAAGCAATTAAAGCTAAGTCAGGGCTATAATTAATGAGCTTGGGTTCTTGACTAACTACTTTTACCTATTCTTTTAACTAATGAGGGCAGCACTACCAAGCAGCAGCGCCTTTGCACTCGGCAACACAATCTCTTCGTCTTGGTGCAGATTAATCTCGTAGAGCTTTCCTTCCATTTCGTATCGTACCACTAGTTTGTAAAACGTGTTTGGTTTCGATTTACTGCGCCACACTTTCGCAATATCGACGCGATGTTGGATCCATTCCACGGCAGGCTGAACAACAGCAGTGGAAACGTTGCTACACCACGAAGCAGAAGACGACGTCTGACTACTTCCAGACCCCAGAAAATAAAAATCAGGTGCTTTTTGTGATGTCAGTGGAGGTAAAGCAAGCTTGCTATTGTTCACCCAAAACTGTAATATATTGGTCAAATCATGAGGTCCTTTCGAAAGCAGAAAAGACTGATCATTCCCATGGACTACTAATTTCGCCGACCGAATCACCAAACCTCCTCTGGCCAGTTCTAGCTCTCGTTTCTTTCTGGCAATCTTAGAGGTTAAGGATGTAATTGCCACAGGTTGGTATGTGCCTCTTCCAACTCCTGAATCATCATTTTTGTCTAGCTGAAACAAATCTTGCGAATGGTGCTTGCTGTGTTCGTGAGACGTTGCATCCGACGTTTGCTTTCTTCTACCTGTGCCGACATTTCCGCTCCTAGTTGCTAGAGAAGTTGTCCATTCGGCCACCATGGACCGGGCTACTTTCATGACAAAGTAAGAAGCAATCAGGCTTCCCACGGAGCTATGCAGGATGTCAGATGTCAAAGCTTGCGTCCCTACAGCAGCCGCGATCCATGCATTATTTTTCGTGACGGACAAAGAAATGGGAACCTTCAAGGTCCAGTCAGCTTCTTCCCATTCCCACAGCCAAATCCATCCAGACTCCAAATCATGCTTCAGACCCGTACGGATGGTCGTAGTGTCATTGTCTTCGTACAAGCCCCACAAATCTACCGACAGCATGGCCTTGATATTAGAACATGCCTGGGCAATATTCCAAGACCACGAAGACGACATGGACGCCCACGACTTTCCAAATTCCTCAAATTTGATGGAAGCATGGAGGGGATTGGGATGGTAGCCGCACCGCACAGACAGCTCTGGAGTCGAACATTCCCAGGGTGATGCCAAAATAGCATGCAAGCCAGAAGCTGTGGTTTCGTCGCCGTTTTCATCATACATAGTGGATTGTTGTTGGTGCTGATGGTGCTGCTCTGGAGGTTTCGGAGGAGGAATGGTTGTCAAAGTGACAAAGCCAAATAACGGCTGGCCGCTGAACATTTTCATTCCACCAGCAAACGATCCTCGCACGTTTGGAATAATAACGTTGGGGTTCCGAGGAACTTCGGAGGGATCATTTAACCAGTCCATGGACAATTTTCGGAAAGAAGTGACAAAATATTCCCAACTATTGAAGTTTGTAATGGATCCTCGTACTCCGGCATTCATTACTGTACCGCTGACGAATTCGCGGGTTGTGGAGACTTGCAGCTTGATGGGCCGTTTAGCTGACGCCGATCGTTCCTTAGCAACTTTGGTGGCTGGGGCTGTTACTTCAAAGTTCCAAGTTGTTTTGGATGTTGGAGTGAGTTGGTAGTCTGTCGATACACTAACTTCCGTACCAGATTTCCCGGTTGCCTCCCACTGTGTTGAAGTACCAAAAGTCGCAGTATAGATGTGGCGTTGCTGTTCGTGTG
>Ga0100380_10007405_pt1 | contig 10981 bp, 7 predicted proteins | sample CryGeymeta201504_FD_80417 | JGI IMG/M metagenome (GOLD analysis project Ga0100380, IMG submission 80417) | Groundwater microbial communities from Crystal Geyser aquifers in Utah, USA - Crystal Geyser metaG 2015-04 | ecosystem: Environmental > Aquatic > Deep subsurface > Groundwater | place: USA... | reverse complement strand
CGGACAGGGCAAGCCCTGTCCCTACAATTAATTTGTTATACTCTTATGTTTTGAATTATTTCATCAGCAACATTTTCTTTGTTTCTGTAAATGGACCTGCTTTCAATGTGTAGAAATAAACTCCCGAACTTGTATTGTTCATTATACATTGTACATTATACACTCCCGCAGGTTTGTTTTCATCTACTAAAGTTGCTACTTCGTTTCCCAAAATATCGTAAACTTTTAGCGTTACGTTTTGTAGCACAGAATAGTATTCTGTGCTACTTGGAATTGAAAAACTTATCGTCGTACTCGGATTGAATGGATTTGGATAGTTCTGATACAGCACAAATTTTTTTACAATAATATTTTCATCAGGTACTGAAAGCGGATTTTTATAAACCCATTCAATCGCATCAAAAACCAATTCTTCTCCGTCTGTTCCGGTGAAGTCTCCTAATCTTACATATCCGGCATTCCCTTTTTCAAAAGGGAAAATTCCTAAAGAAATCCAGGAATCTTTGATTATTTTTTGATTTACCCAAACAGAATCCAAACCTTCTTTATGAAAAATTTTATAGCTTGCTGAAGTAGAATTGCTATAAGGAATATATGCCCGAATTTCATAATAGCCATCGCGCGGAATATTGGGTTTCCAAACTGCGAAACATGTGTCCGCATTCTTACCTGAATTTGAATAGCAATACCAATAATGATTATTATAACCATAATTTTTATCTTTCCATTTTTTCATAGAGGACGGACTTTTTGTATGAAGATAAAATCCATTTTCAAACTGCAAATCATCCACAACTGTATCCGCAGCAACAGAAACATTACCATGTGCCGTAGTACACCAATAAACCTGCTTCAGATTCTGATAACCATTATTATAACCTGGCCAATCGTACTTTGCATTTTTCCCATAATAATTCATGTATCCATAATTCTTGTTTCCGTAAGCATCATTAAAAACCAAAGTATGTTCCTCATTCCCAAATCCATGAGCAACAACAATATGCCCGGCAGAAGTTAATTCAACACACATTGTGTACGGATAGTTACTTAAAATTTCTTCTTTCGCCTGACTGAAAGGAGGTGAATCATAAGTTGCGGATGTAAGTCCATGATTTTTATAATACAAAGCTATTCTTGAATGTGGACTATAATTCCCGGTCCACATATAACCATAACCGCCATAACCGGGATTTCCGTTCGGGTCATCTGCTGCAGAAGAATAATCCATCTGTCTGAAATAATATTTATCGGCAATATAATTTCCATAAGAACTATAATGTCCGTTGGGCCATGAGCAGAAAATATCCCACTTCGGTAAAAGTTTATAATAAGCAATTACCATCATTGCTGAAGTCGGACCGCAAGCCCAGTTACCATTAAACCAGTCAGGAGTATCATAAACCTGATTAATATACGGAATATCCAAAACATTCAGATTTTCTGTTGAATCATTCCCGCTTATTTTTTTGTGAAATATTTTGGGCACAGAAATTTTTTTAATTTCAATATTTTCTGCCAGTGATTTATAAACTATTTCACTTTTAGCAGAATTTATATAAATAACTGTGTCGTCAATAAATACCGGATCAATTTCAAATTCTTCAGGTGTATCAGTAAACTGCTCAATAGTTTCCGAATCAGAATTCCAAATAAAAATATCCGTGTTTAATAATTTTCCACCTGATATTTCTTTTCTGTAAAAGATAATTTGCTTGCTGTCTTCGGACCACCTCGGATTAAATCCTTCACCGAGATTATATATTTTCTGCGATTCCAGATTATAGACAAAAATATTTCCGCTCAGACTTGAATACATCAAATTCTTGGAATCAGGAGACCATGTAGGTGAAAAATAACCAAATTCAGAATCGGAAATTTTTTCAAAATTATTTTTTTCAATATTCAGAATAAAAATCTGGTCTGCATTATCATTAAAAGCCACAAACTTTCCGTTTGGCGAAATTGGAGTTAGATTTGAGTAAGCAGGCAAATCAAATTCTTTTCTTGAATTATTTTTTAGTACAATTAATTTATCATCAACAGAGTAGGAAATTTCACCGCTGTCAGAGAAACTAACCTGCCCGCACCTTTTTTGTTTGGATTCCAGCGAGATAAGTTTTCCGGTTTTAAGTTCATAAATCGCTGGTTGCTGCAAATCATTTTTGTCAATAATTTTTACTCCCAATAGCAATTTATCTTTTGAAACGGTAAAATGATTTCCCACGCCACGGGAGGAAATCAATTCGGAAATTTTATTTTCACTCAGGAGATAAATAGCGGATGAAAAATTATCGGTAAAAAGTATTCCATTATTAACAAATTGGAGATTTTGGATTTCCGATTCAATTTGTTGCATAAAAACAGGATTAGAAAAAACGAACAAACAGGCAATTGCTAAAACTTTTTTAGTCAATTTATATTCCTCAAAAAAATTATTGTGGCCATGTAATTTTAGTCAATAATTAAACCATTTCTAAATATTTTAAAAATTTTTGCAAATGCCCTAAACTTTTCCTAAAACAATTCGATAATGTGTGTGGCTTTAAAGCCTGGTTTTGGTCCTCAGCAGTGTCAGAGATTACTTTGTCAATAAAATCTGACACTGCACTTTATTACAAATAGCCTCAATATGAAACACATTTCACATTTGAAACATATACTTTAACCTGAATCAGATTAAATTTACACCATTTCACATTTGGCATAACTCATTTAATTACAATAAGTTACATGGTGTTCATAAACCATGTTAACAGGCTTGGCACGGTCATTGTAAAGCTCATACCGACAAAGTAATTAACAAAAACAAACAAAAAAATATGAGGACCAAAATGAAAGCAACATTAAAAACCACAGCCATCTTAGCAATGTCATTAATTTTGACATCTAACATTTTCGCACAATCAAGTGCAAACGCTTCAGCAACAGTTACAGCAAATCTCAAAAAGGGATTATCAATGTCAGCCATTGACCCTTCAATCGATTTCGGTGAAATAATTTTAACAGCCGGATCAGCACAGACAAATTCTGTCGCAACAAACGTTGGAGCCAAATTTGAAGTTATCGGTCATCCGGGAAAAGCAGTCAACGTTTCATTTGCCAACGCAGCATTAGATAACAATGCCTGGGTATTAGCAAACGGCGGCTCTACTGGTTCATTGACATTCGTTCCTTCAGTTGAACAAACAGGCGGAAATAGTTCTTACGCTGGTGCATCTGCAGTAACAAGCGGTAACAGCATCAACTTAGTAAATAACTCCGGCGACGGTTATCTTTACCTGTGGGTTGGCGGTTCGATAGCAATTGCAAGCAATCAGGCACATGGTGATTATTCAGGAACTTTCTCTGTAACAGTAGCTTACTAATAATATAAAATTAATCTGAGGACCTAAAAAATTAAAATTGAGTTGGTCCTCTTAGGGCGCCGAAGGAATAAAACCTCCGGCGTTCTTGCTTTTAAAGATACATAACTTTATTTTTTACCAACATTTTAATCTATTTAATATGAAATTATTCTTTGTTTTAATTGTAATAAGCTTCTCAACCATATTCTCGCAATCAATTTCAAGAAATTCGAGTTCCTCAGCTTTTGCCAATTTGATTGTTCCCCTTTCGATATCTTCAACTTTTGGCAGTTTGGATTACGGTGAAATTATTCTCACCAAAACTAAATTTCAAAGAAATATTCCTCCACAAAGTGGCAAACTTTTTGTAATTAACGGACATCCCGGGCGAGGAGTTACGATCATGTTTAACAGTATTACACTTTCAAATACAGGTGTATCTTCTTCTCCAATTGGAAATATTACAACTATCCCCTTTTCTCCTAAAGTTGTACAGGAAAACAACTCAAATGTAAAAAACGGTCAGACTATTAATCTTGTTAATAATGGTAAAGCAGGGGAATTAAAACTTTGGGTTGGAGGCATAATTTCAATTGAACCAAACCAGGCAAGCGGTTTATACAGCGGTAATTTTACTATTACTGTTTCATATTAGAACAAGCTAAACATTCCATTTTATTTTTCGATAATCCTTCAAAGTATTGACAAAGTGTGATTCTTCAGTTAACTTTGAATTGTCCAGCCGAAAGGATTATGTAAAAATGAAAACACTTAAAATATTTATTCTTTTTATGCTTTTGTCTTTGTCTGTTTTATCAGCTCAAAACAGATACGTTGCCTCTGTGCCAATTCATGTTTCATTGGTTAAAGGGCTAAGTTTAAATATAATGAAGAATAACCTTGACTTCGGTGAAGTAATATTGTCACGGACAGGAACTCTTATTAAGAAATCTGCAACTGAAGGAATTATTTTTGAAATTTCCGGCAATCCAAATAAAAATGTTGCTATAAATTACTCAACAACAAATCTTACGAATTCGGCTTGGTCTGAAATTTTTGGCGGGACAAAAGGTAATATCAATTTTATTCCTGATGTTTTTGTTTCCACTGAAAAAAAGCAATCTGAACTGCAAAAAATTGAAAATGGGAATCTTGTCAATATAGATAAATCAAATGACGGAAAAATCCTTGTCAATATTGGCGGATATTTAAACGTGGCAGCGAATCAACCTGCGGGCAATTATATCGGAAACATTTACCTTACTGTGTCATACTAAATTCTAATCCTCAAAAGTTTATAAATTGTTTTAAATGAGCAATTTTTCTAATTTTGCCTTATGAACAATTTATTCTATTCATATTTTAGATTAATTTTACTTGTACTATTTATGTTTTGTACTGAGCAATTCTTTGCACAGACAATTTACATTACCAAATTAAACGATTTGAATTTCGGTGATGTATTTATCGGCTATACAAAGGATATTCCTCATACCGACATAAATTCTGCAAAGTTCAAGTTTTACCATACTGCATTCGGAAGGAAAACTATTTATATTTCCTTTACTCTTCCAAGTAATTTATCAAACGGTATTGATCAGATTCCAATTACTTTTGACCAGAATCATACTGCCTGGTCAATCAAAGACCAAGTTTCCGGAAGAAAAAATTTCAATCCTTTTTCAAGGTATAAAATAAAAAACGTAAGAAGTTACAGGAATTATTACATCTGGCTAGGCGGAATGCTGAGCGCTACTCCCGGCGTTTCCTACGGTTTATATGAAGGGACAATTATTTTAACAGTAGAAATGTAAAATGAAAAAAATAATACTTTTTGCAACTTTGTGTTTATCATCCAACTTGTTTTCTCAAGTTATCATTTCACCTTATGTGGTTTATATGGATGAGCAAGAAAAATTCGGAACATTTATCGTTCAAAATGAATCCGATCAGGAATATGAAATCTCGATTTCGTTTATTTTTGGTCATCCAAAATCCGATTCGCTCGGAAATGTTTCAATGCAATATTATCAGGAACCGACAGACACATTGCCATCAATAGTTAGTTGGCTCCGGGCTTTCCCGAGAAATTTTATTTTGCAGCCCAAACAAAAGCAAATTATAAGAATGACTGTCCGTCCTCCCGACAGTTTAACCGCAGGAACGAGATGGGCGAGAATTGTAACTCAATCTGTTCCAAAAGCTCCTCCGATCTCGAATCAAAGCACCGGAATTTCAGCAAAAATTAATTTTGTCTTGAATCAGGTGACAACTGTTTTGTATCGGAAAAATCCGGCTGAAACGGGAATTGAAGTCTCATCAATTAAAACTCAGCAAGACAGTTCATTATTAAATATTTTGGTGAAATATATCAGAAGTGGCAACTCGCCATTTTGGGCAGATATTACTTTGAACCTGCTTGATTCGTTAGGCAATTCAGTTGCTGATGAAAGCGAGTATATGCCGGTTTATCTCGATATCACGAAGAAATATTCAATGGATATCAGCAAAGTTGCAAAAGGAAATTACACTCTCGAAATTCAGTTAATACATAACGAGAAAGAAGACATTCCGCAAAGCAAACTAATTCCGAAAGAAACACTGATAAGAAAAATTGACGTAGAAATTAATTGAAAAGATTTATCCCATTTTTCTTTTTTTTATGTTTTACTTTTACTTCCGGACAAGAGAAGTTTGGTTTAATTTTTCCCGGTTCTGCTGATACAGGAAAGTTTTTCCTTGATAATTCAAGTGTAGAATTCAAATGGCACCGGTTGGAATCTGCTGTTTCATATTCAATTTTAATTGCTGAATATGAAAAGGATTTTTTTAAGTTGGCTTACAACTCTGCCGACTTTGTAAAAATTATTGATACAAGTTTTGCTTTGCCCGGCGGAATTATTAAAAACAACTCAAAATACCGCTGGAATTTAAAAGCCAAACTATCAAACGGCAAAACGGTACTTTCCGATTTTTTTTATTTCACAACTGGTAAACTAAAAACTTCTGACATTCAAATAACTAATAATACAGATGAAACAAATTTTTACAATCAGCCATCTGAACCTGGATTTAAGCTATCAAAACCAGTATTGACTATAAATTTTGATAAGAAAACCGGGATAAAATATACTCAAGTTTATGTTGCACGAAAGATTAAAAACAAGTACAAACTTATTTTCAAGTCGGCTAAGTTACCGCCGGGAAATAAATCAATAGGAATTCCATCAAAATTCTTAATCGATAAAGAATTCTACCGATGGAATTTGAAGACAGTTAATAAAAGCGGGAAATCCATTTTTACCAAAGCGAACTATTTTTATACTGATTTCTCAAATCCAAAACCGATTTCCAAAAGAATTTTTCATCCATCAATACCGATTTCACCAGGAAAAGCCAAAATCAATTTTGAAGTTATTCAAACCTTAACTCCAGAACTTAAATGGATTCCTACCGGTGATTCTTTGATTAGCCGAATTTTCATATTTGAACTTTCGCAGGACAAAGATAAAATTGTTTTTGCCTCAGATAAATTTGCTCCGAAAACAAGCAATTATTACGTGCCAAGTAGTGTGTTGAAATATGATTCATCCTATTATTGGCAAATAAAATCATGGCTTCCGGATGGATCGGAAATCTATTCCGAAAACCTTTATTTCAGAGCCAAAGAAAAGAGGGATTTTTTTATTCCGCCAAGAATTATTCCCAAAGAAAAGGAAGAAATATTTTTAGCTTTGAAATATGCTGGAATTGTTAATACAACTTTAAATGCCTTATATGAAAACGGCGTTGTTTATTTACCTTTACTTGAATTATTTTCAAACTTAGAGGTGGAATCAAAATTTAATAACTCCAAAGACAGTTACGAGGCGAAAACCATTTTTACCCATAAGAATTTGTCGGTTGATTTAGTAAATAATCAAGTTCATTTCGGTGATTCAGTTTATCAATTAAATCCTTATAGGTTTCATAAAAATGATTTCGACATATTTCTGCCTGAAAATTTTTACAGAGAAATTATTGGAATTGACACTCGAATTGATATGTCGAATTTGACTGTCAATATTAATTCGGAAGAGCCTCTGCCGATTTTAAGCAGAAAAATGCGGGAAGACAAATATGGCTATCTTTACCAAAATGGGAACAAAATTGAACAAGGCAAAATAGATTTTAAGCGTGAACAAAAATATTTCAATTTCGGAGTTGCAGACTATCAGTTGACTTATAATGTCAATAAGTATTCATCTCCATCCACTTATTATATGTTTGGCGGAGGAGGAGAAATTTTAGGCGGTGATATTCATTTATTTACCAGAGGAAATTTCAGGGAATCAAAATTTGGTGAATCGCGGACTGAAGCTCAGTGGAAATATGTTTTTGAAAAGAACAGTTATGTGACGTCTTTCTCTGCAGGAACTCTTGATTTTGAAGGTTTGCAGTACACAACTTACGACGGTATCAACATCACAAACACGTCTGTTGAACCTCGGACTGAATTCGGAAAAATAAAAATTTCTGATACCGGAAATCCGAACAGTACGATTGAGCTTTATCTGAACAATCAATTATTTGATGTGGTTAAGTCTGATGCAACCGGAAATTTCTCTTTTGATTTGCCATTGAATTACGGAACTTCTTTAGTCAAGCTAAAATTTTTCGGCAATTTTGGCGAGTATCAGGAAAAAACGAAACTGTATCAGATTCCGGTTTTGCTGCTTCAGGAAAATGAAATTAATTACAATCTGAATGTTGGAAAACAAAATATTACAAGAAATGATCTTCGAAGTTTCAACATTGCGTATGGATTTAACGACTGGATCACAAGTAAATTCGGCATTGAACATCTTGAGACAAAAAATCAAAAAGCAGTTTTTTACAATACTACTTCTGCAAGATTATTTGACAGCTATTTTGCAAATCTTTCTTTCTCGCCCGATAATTTTTATAATTTCAGTATTGATGCAATGCTTCCATCACAGCTCGCCTTGGATTTTGAGTACTCAAAATTTTTACGCAATGGATTTTTCAATCAGGCGAATCTGATGGATAAAATTTCTGCTCACATCTTTTATCCGTTGATTTTTTCCGAAACACAATTCAATCTTCAGTCGTTTTATTCTCTGTCAAAAACAAAGCAGAACACACTTAATGATTTTTCTTTGGGAATAAGTTCATATTTTTCATATTTCAGTCCGTCGGTTAATTATCATCTTGTTAATGTGAACACCGGCAAATCAGTTTTTAATAACAACACCATCGATGCCGGATTTAACTGGTCGCTGAATTTTCTTCACTATTACTTAAACTACATGCAGGGAAGTATTTTAACGGCACGATATTTTTATAATTTAACTCAGTCCCGTTCTGAAAATTATTCTGTTTCTTTTTCATTTAATCTTTTTGAAAAAGGACGGCTTCAGATTACGCATACTGAAAACATTGCTAATTCATTTTCGTTGACACAGCTGAATGCTTTATTCTACTTTGATCAGACACAGTTTTCCACCTCAATTAGCAAAGAAACATTCACTGCTTCAGTTTTAGGCTCTGTTAATTATAATATGAATGATCAGCAATTCAGTTTGCTGAACAAACATCAGATTGATAAATCAGGTGCTGTTATCAGATTGTTCGTTGATGAAAACAACAACGGAGTTTTTGACAAGACAGAAAGCATAATCAAAGAAGGGAAAGTTGATATTTCAGTTGCCGAATTAACATACACAAAAAACGGACTGATAATCGCACATGAACTGAATCCCTACACAATTTATAAAATTAAAATCCGCGAAGAAAGCATTAAGAATCCTCTTTTAATCCCAAAGAAAAAAGAATTTTCATTTGAGACAGAACCCAATACTTTCCGCGAAATCAATATTCCTTTTTACGAGGCGGGAGAAGTTTCGGGAAAAGTAATCCGGAAAATTCCCCAAAAAGATATTCCGATTGCGGGATTAAAAGTGCAAATAATAAATATTCTCACCGAAGAATCAAATGCAATTTCAACTTTCTCTGACGGAACTTTTTATTATTTTGGATTACTGCCCGGTAAGTACAAATTAGTATTGAACAAAGAACAACTTTCAGCAATTAATGCAACTTTGGAAAGCAATGAATTCTTTTTTGAAATTTCGAATGCGCAAAAAGACAAAGTAAATGACTTTGATATTATAATTAAGAATTAAGTCACTTTACGCAAAGTTTACAATAATGTCATTCTGAATTTATTTCAGAATCTTCTTTTGTTAAGTTTTGTAGATGCTGAAATAAAACCTGTCTGACGGCAGACAGGTTCAGCATGCAAATGCGTAAGGTGACGAATTAATATAAAACGAGGTAATAAAGTGAAGACTCTCATCACCATTTTTTCAGGTTGTTTAATTTTCATGTCATCTGCCTTTGGACAGACAAATCATAAAATCCTTTCACCGGACAAAAGAATAACTGTCGAGGCTGGATTAAATAAATCAACACCCTTTTACTTTATTGAATTTAATAACGAAAGAATAATTGACACTTCTTATTTGGGATTCGAATTCAAATCAACCGAGCCAATTAAAAACAATCTGCAAATTAAAAGTGCCAATGTAACTTCGTTTGACGAAACATGGCAGCCTGTTTGGGGTGAACGCAAATCAATCCGCAATAATTATAATCAGCTTGAAATTGTTTTGCAGGAAAGTGATAATCAAAACAGAACTGTTAATTTATTTTTCAGAATTTTTAATGACGGTGTTGCTTTCAGATATGATTTTCCCAAACAGGACAATCTGAATTATGTGGAAATCACAGATGAACTGACTCAATTTAAATTAGCAGAAGATTATACAAGCTGGTGGATTCCCGCTGATTATGACAGCTATGAATATTTATACAACAACACAAAAGTGAGCGAAATAGATTTAAGAAAATATAATTATCCAACAAGTGGCGACAGAAATCATCCTAACCCATTTGCAGTAAATACTCCGATTACTATGAAATCAAAATCAGGAATTTATTTAAGCATTCATGAAGCTCAATTATATGATTACTCTGATATGGCACTTGAAAGAAAAGACGGATTGATTTTGCAAAGTCATCTCGTACCATGGAAAGACGGAATCAAAGTCAAAACACAGACTCCATTTAAAACTCCGTGGCGGGTAATTTTAATTTCACAAAATGCCGGCGGACTTATTGAATCAGCAACAATTCTAAATCTTAATGAGCCAAATAAACTTGCAAACACAAGTTATATTGAACCGATGAAATATGTTGGTGTTTGGTGGGAAATGCATATTGGAAAAAGTTCTTGGGCATATAAGCAACGAAAAGATTCATGGTCATTCAGGGAAACAAACCTGCATGGAGCTAATACAGATAATGTAAAAAAATACATTGACTTTGCATCAGCACACGGAATAAGAGGGGTTTTGGTTGAAGGATGGAATACTGGTTGGGAATTCTGGGGCGCAGATTCAGAAGGTTATTTTGATTTTGTAACTCCATATCCTGATTTTAATATCAATGAACTTGTTCAATATGCGAAATCAAAAAATGTTGAAATCATTGGTCACCACGAAACAGGCGGGCAGGCTGCAAATTATGAAAAACATTTGGATAATGCTTTTAAGTTTTATCAAAGTCTTGGAATT
>Ga0100380_10007402_pt1 | contig 10984 bp, 9 predicted proteins | sample CryGeymeta201504_FD_80417 | JGI IMG/M metagenome (GOLD analysis project Ga0100380, IMG submission 80417) | Groundwater microbial communities from Crystal Geyser aquifers in Utah, USA - Crystal Geyser metaG 2015-04 | ecosystem: Environmental > Aquatic > Deep subsurface > Groundwater | place: USA... | reverse complement strand
TAAATGCTATATTAGAGAAAATAAAAGATTTGTGTTATGTAAAATATCCCGGGCATGGCAGATATCTCTGTAACCCTTACAGAGAAATTCTGCCATACGTAGGGTGCTCTTCTCTGATGTAGTCTACTAACTAGCTATTAGTAGACTAGTCTAGCTACCAAATAATTTTGTTGCTGCCAATCAAGTGACTCACATGTAAACAGGACTAGACCCTTCTCCTGCGTTGATGGCAATCACTCCCGTCCCATCTGCCGTAGCTCCCATCTAAACTAAAAGTGCTGCACCTGAAGTAGAGTAGAGATGCAGGCTTAAAAACTGGCGGGATCTATAGCTGTCTTCAGCTATCTTAAACGGTACTTAATGTCATCCCGTTTGAATTGCGAGTATTTCCCTTCAAAGTTTAGGGAAATGATAATGTCGAGATCTCGTTTGTTCTTGTGGTTGGGCTTGCAAGCGAATTCTCCCGTGATATTCTCACCAGCGCAAACAGTGAGAGCTTCCTCCAAATAAAAAATAGTTTGTTTCCAATGCGTATATCGCGCGAATGGAGCCGTTGAGAAACCGATGGGTTTGTGAACCTGAGTAAAGGCGCACTCGAAATATGCCACCAGACCATGGACATAGTCGTTGCGTTGTGTCTTCAGCAGAAATGGATTCTTAAAGTTCAGATCTTCCTTTGCGCACGTGAGAATATCCAAGGTCAAAACAGGTACCGAGTCGGTCAGGACAGCCTTATCATCGACCACATCTACAACAGGTTCTTTAATCGCAATCTCTTTGATGGGACTCATATCGAAACCGTACACATCGTCCCAAAAATCTATACGATCATGTTTCACCTGTCCGTCTTCAATCGCGGCAAGATACAACACTGCTTTGTCCGGAAAGATAACGCCATCTGGGACTAGCCATTTGTCGCGTGCATACAAGACACTGTCCAGCATGGACTCGTACAGGAGGCAATATCCCATCCACTCGGACAAAACGACATCGACGTGCGGGACCGGTAATTCAATCTCTTCGATCTTTCCCCGTATCAGGGTAATCCTGTCATCAAACTTGTTCAGTTTGATAATGGCCTTGGCTTGTTCAATAATGGACGAGCAATCCACGGCATACACGTGCTTAGCCCCCGCCTGTGCCGCGAACATGGAAAGGACGCCCGTTCCGCATCCCACATCCAAAACAATCTTACCTTCAAACAGGTGAGGATTTTGTTTGATTGCCATTTCGTAAGTCCGGGTCCGAACCTCATCTTTCAGCATTTCCTCGTGAATGGCATGGTGCGAGTAAGAATCAAAGTAATAATCCTTGCTGGTGCGATCATCATCCTCGTCATCGTTGGCGTTGGCGTTGGCGTCATCTTTGGATTTGTCGGCATTCTCAATGGCCTTGTCATTGCCATTGCCATGATTACTTATGGCATCAGCAGGTTCATTTTTCGTAGCATCAACGCCTGCATTACTGACATGTGAAATACCATCCCCGGTGAAAGAAGCAGAGACCCCACTCTTCTGCTTCGTGGCTTTGCTGCTGGAACCTACTTTTATGGTCTCGTTGTCCAGTGGTCGCTTATTATTGTTACTATTGCTTTCAGTTGCTGGAATCTGGTCACCCCCATTTTCTGCCTTGTGTTGTAGTTTTTCATGACTGCTGTCCATGCTGATGTGTCGTGTAGATTAAAGGACTAATAAAGCCTGCGATATTGCTGCGATATTCCCCGTTTCAATGGTTAATCTGTTTTGCAGCAGCATTGGCCGATTGGCAGTTGTGTAAACCTTTTCTAATAAACACACAAAGGTCTATTGGTTTTGCTGCGACCGCTTTTTGTTGGTCTCAGTTGCTCCTTGGTTTTAAGATACGTTTTGGATTGCGACCAAGTCCCATTATTTATGACGCAGGTTACACAGAAACGGTATCTTTCTCACCTCAATTTGGCACTATCGCATTTTATTATTTTCATCATTACTATTATTGGGCTCATCATCACGACATATCACAACTTACAATTCACAACAACATCTACCGACGTTCATTGAAATTAACTGATTTCCCACTACAGTCCGAAAATCACATCTGTAACAGCTCCAGAATGATGTCTTTGTTTCACCTATTATTGGCTGTTGCCAGTCTGGCGATATCCGTTTCGAGTTTTCAATCATCGGGATTGCCTACTACATCTTCTTTGGTCAACACTTTGCATACTCACAACAACAAAAACAACAATAACAAGCTCAGCTCGGTAACTTTCCTCAACAATCCACAACCAATTATTGCTGCTGGTATGCAGCAACAATTTTCAACGAGCAATTTATTTTCTACCACCACAACCGATGATGATGCTGCATCCTCCTCCTCTGCAAATAATGATAACGAGGAAACAAGCAAACTTGACGTGGATGCCATTGTCAAATACACGGGTGCCTTGGCAACGCAAATGGTACTATTTACGGGACTTTTTGTCGGACTGGATAAGCTAGTGACAACCACTGGCATTCAAGTTCCCTTTGCTTTGAACTTTATTTTCTTTTACTTTTGTGCACTCAAGAGTCGAATTTTAAATCCATTACAAAATTCGAGACCTCAAGTATCGAACAAAGAAATTGAAATTGCACCCGAACGAAAAATGCCTCAATGGACTCCACCAGGATTTATTTTCCCCGTTGTCTGGTTGCTTTTGATTGGACCTTTACGAGCTGCTACAACTTCCATGGTGTACTCGGCTGCCGGATCCTACTGTAATAAGGCTATTTTGTCTCTGATGTTACACCTATCGATCGGTGATATTTGGAATACGAGTAAGTTTGTTCGTTGTTGAGAGCTTTGTAGTTTTGTTGTTGTTGTACTCTGCCGCGGGCAAAGGTTAACGTGTCTTATACGAATCTCATCTTTTTTTTTTTTAATTCTCTTTCCTTGTATTCCATACGAAATTTCTATTACCTTACAGTTAACAACGTGGAACGCCGCTACGGAACATCAGTTTTGGGTATTGTTTGCGTTTACACTTCAGCAGCCTTTGCGGCTTTTCAGTATTCGAAAGTGCTTCCCGTTGCAGGAAAACTATTGTCCCTAAAAATGATATGGCTAACCATTGCTTCAAGTCTTATCATTCAAACATGGAGATTGAACAAGAATCCCAAAACAGGAAAGAATTATTCCTTACTTCCCAAAACAGGAGAAGGCAGTCGCACCGAAGTTGCCTGGTTTAACTTTCACGAAAAGCAAATGTAATACATCGCTGCTGCTATCATAATGTTGAGAGAAAGAGAAAGTTACAAAAAAAGAAGAGAAGGGAGCGGGACATGGATAGTCTCTGACAAGTCTCAAGCTGACTAGCTGCAAGTAATGTTTAATAATAATAATAATATAAACAATCTATCACTTTATCTCAGCATGCATTGAAAGTGGAAGCACCCACGGATTTTTAGAAATGAAATAGTGAGTTTTCTTTCCATTTTTCGTCAGTCATTTGTTACATCGCTGCTCTGTGGATCGGCCGACGATATCAACAGATATGGACAGTGTGCAAGGTGGTATGATGCGGTCAATCACTTCGGTAGCACCCTGACAGAGATCCAAGTTCAGAGATGATCCTATTCCATTCGTTACCCCTGCTGCCTCTCGTAGCCATGGTCTATGCCGTGGCGGCAATCAGGGGGCGTTGTCTTCTCATTCTTGAAACGAATTAAGTAAAGTTCAAATGAGGAGGGTTCTTGCCACGGGTTATACTTGATTGGCTCAAGGCTCAAATGGTTCAATGGTTCGTCTTGAAATGAATGGGAATACACGTGGTATTTGTAGTGGGTAATATACCGGTCCTAGCGACTGTAGAGTCACTGCGATAGCTCACTAGCTACTACCGGTAGTCTAGTACTCGAGTAGTAGTAATCCCCAGTTACAATGATCTGGAACATGAAGTACTTCGTTAAGGAATGGAGTTATTTTTTATGGTAGGTCTAGTATGATGTCGAGGCAGATTTTCAGCTTTTGGAAAATATGAAAAGTAGACTATATCTCAAAAATGCATACATTGGCAGGAAGGATCATACAATCATGACAGCACCGCTCCCTGTCTGCTCAGCGAAGTTAAGCATGATCTGGACTTGTTAGTACTACAGTGGGGGAACACGTTGGAATCCAAGTTATCTCTTCTTTTTGTCCCATTCAACATTGCATCTATTCTGATATTATCCAGAGGACTAGACTATGATGGGGATTTATGCCTGAATCCTGATTGTTCTTCTTTTGTCAATTTTGAAATTTTTCTGCCAGAATTACAGGTGTAACCATTTCATCTCTGCATCCAACATTTTTGGTGGTGTGCTTCATTCTTTCTGTTCAACTATAATTTTTCTTACCTTCATGGTCTCATGTTTAGTATCTTACTACATTGATTTTCGAGGATAGGTGTGGCATTACAAGTGATACACACCAGGATCATCAAACTTCAGCCAATTGGTCTGATGCAGAGCACCATCACCAGTCATGGTATCATGCAGCAGCATCACTCCGTGTTTTTGACCTCCCAGGAAGCCTCACGGCCAATGGTGTGGTATGTGATGCCATCATGCTTGTGTCTTCCTTGTTGTTGTGATCTCAGAGTGGTATTCTTTTGCTTTATTTTGCTTTGACAAGAATGATATAGAACCGTGAAGTCGTTTTCTCAACCAGGGTAGGAAGCAACAAGTAATTGCTTGGGCAAATAACACATTGCATAGTAGTACCTAGAATGTACAGGACAGTATCCATTTCTGTTTAAAGAAGCTATTTATCTGAATCTTTTTAACAGAATCAATTCTTTACTGCAAGCAACCTCAAATTGCTGTCATGGCATGAGGTCACATTGCAATCCGCATTAAATGATTCTGCAATTCCTTCTGCCAGCTGAAAAAAATGTTCCAAGATGGGATAATACGAGGATGAACCAAGTGGTCTTTTCATAATCAATAGATTTAAAACTCTTGCAGACGAATACCTTTGCAATGAATGTGTCCATACCAACACAGTGCTGCTTTTGAATGTGCGTATGAAACTATTTACACATGTTTTGTTCTCTAGTAGTAGGTAGGTTGAATTCTATGCGCTTTAGTGACAACACAGAATCGAGGCTGACGAACCCAAATCAATCAACCTCAGCGAATTCTTCCTGCCTTTTAGAGTAAGCTCTTTGGACAGATTATCAACTACTCAGAACATGCCAATCAGTTCCGCCCTCTATCTGCAGCAGCAAATGAATAATAATGATAGTAGATCTGCCGTTCTTTGTGTCCTGTGCACCCATTTATTCACTGGTTAGGAAAGCTAGCCTCGTCATTGTGTACTCATCGACTTCAAAGGCGACCAATTTCAATTTCATCTGTAATCATCAACCTCCAAACTTGTTTCCTTAAAACTTAAAAATACAATCAAATGCTCAAATCCTCTTTACTTCTTTTGTCGCTTGGCCGGTGGTGCTTTGACTTTTTCGTGTCGCTCTTTAAATGGATAATTTCCTCGTTTACGATCTACAGGATCCTTCTTCGCATCTTCGTTCATTTCCTCCAAGGCACGGACTCGTTGTTGCTCTTCTTCAGTCAATTCAGCCCCAGTATCGACTTTTGCTTGAATTGCGGAAGGTAGATTACCAAACCCTTCTTTCATTCCCGCATCATAGCTCTTGAAATCTTCGCGAGCAATGAAGGAGTAGCAGTCATCAGGATCGTCGTGCCCGTAATGATAAACCAAGTACTCCAGTTCGTCTAATTTCTTCTTCTTCTTCTTGTCCATGTAGAGGTTGTGCCAGTAAATATCTCGAACAGGACGAGGTGGAACATCATACGGGTTCATTACCAAGCATGGAACAAACTCATTGTCCACAACATGCACCGGCTTCTCGCCTTCGTCATCGCTATCGTCTTCAGGTTTTTCAGGTTTGCAGAATCCCATCGTGCCGAATGCCTGCTTTACACTGTCGGGCAATGATTTCAAAATGGTCTCCCTTTCTTTTTCAAAGTCTTCTTGCTCTGTCATCTTCAATATATGGATAAGAGGATGCTATATTGAACCAATAAGTTGACGTGACTTATGTAGTAGTGTACGAATATTTGCTGATTTGCTTTGCATTATTTTTACTAGCAGTATTTATTCTTGTTTTCTGTGGAGAGCATGGCCACCAAAGATCGTTGGCACAACCATGTTCTATTGACATTTTTTGAAAAGATTGGACGGCAAGCGTATTATTTTATACTGTTTTTATAGGGCGAGACGCACACCCATCCGAGCTGGAAGGTTGCCCTGCAGGAGTCAAACTGTTGGTATGCCCGACTCTCACACACCTGAGTGATGACCAATAATCGATGGCTGGCCTCCAGCATGATGCTACGGCCACCTCTTAATTTAAGTTGCATAAATAAATTATTACAAATTCGGTACAAGTTGATACTATTACTATTACTTAATAGTTTCGTAGGTTTCAAGAGGACCAATCTCAGGGCAAAGTAATCCAGCAGACGCAGACTGTTTTCACCACTTGAAAAACGGTGGATCGATGGTTCAACTCTGATCCTACAGAGCTCATGCTAGTAGTCTATTCCCATTTCTTTGATGCTCAACCAATGAACATTGGAGAGGGTAAATTTTGGTTGATAGACACTCGTCAGAGACTGTTAAATATTACTACGAAATAAAGCACTGTTGTAGCACTTCTTGACTATAAAATTAAATAATTATTGCAGTATGTTTATACACGCTTGGCCTCGAGCAATCGGGAAAAGTAAAAGTTGGTACCGGTCATTTCATCGCGAGCAACTTCAAATCCAGCTGCTTTCAAAGCCTTGACGACAATTTCCTCCTCGTGAAGGTAAGCACGGGTTGTTTTGGAGGGTCCGGGGAAGAATTCACCAACCTTTTTCAATGCACTGTAGTACCATGTTTTTGGGGCAAAACTGATGATGACACGATCTTCCGCTAGGCTGCACAGATGGGTGATCATTTCGGTCATTTTTTCCGTAGGATAATGAATGGCAACATCAACGCAAGTAACAGTGTCGTATTTTCCGGTAACGGATTCCAAGTCCGAGCTGTAAAATTCAGCATTTTTAATTCCCAAAGCTTTGGCACGACGATCTGCTTCACCAGCCATGGCATCAGAGATGTCACTGGCAGAAATTTTCGCTCCTGTATAGAATAAAAATTTATTGTAAAAATACTCGCAGGTCAGATTTTCGATTTTCAGCAGGTATAGTACTTTCGACAAAGAAAATACATATATTATATGCAAATTGATGGGCCCCAACAGAAGCATCCTGAATCTTTTGCAGCAAGCAGCAATAGACACACAAACAAACCAAACAAACAAACATGCATTTATAAAATTCTTACCCATTTGTGCCAGTGGGATGGCGAGACTACCAACACCGCATCCACAATCGCAAACAGTTTTACCCGCAATGTCCCCATCGGCCTGGATCCAGTTCAAAATCTTTTGAATCGTCTGATCGTGTCCTGTACGGATATCCAATTGGACCGTATTGACGTCATCAGATTCACTGTAAATCTTATTCCATCTGTTAAAGCCTTCACTGTTAAAATATTCCCGAACCTCCGTCTTGTCGTCGATCTGTTGGACAAACAATTGAGTTGTTGACAATGTTGCCAGTTGCTGTTGTTGTTGCTGCTGCTGCAAAGGAACAAAAGCCGCCGTCGACGAGACTAATAGAGCAAGGATGAAAGTAAAGTTTTTCATTGTAGATGGTCGTAGTTAAATTGTAACGAGCGGAGAGTTGAAAAAGACCAACGATGAATACCTACCCTTTTTTTTCTTTTTCTCTGATTTACATCGACCATGATGGTGCTCTGTCAGATTTTTCATTCCTCGTGGAAAGGAACAGATTTTTGGGAAGTTCAACTTGGCTTTGAGTCTTGGCGGGACTGACATTAGGTCTGGACTTCATACGGCAGCATCTGACATTTTTTGTGCTTCTGCCTACCTCCTGCAGCTCAGCCCATTCGCCATCACCCACCAAATAGAAAAAATATTCAACACTTTTTTCTTTTTGACCATGAGGTTGATGTTTCTAAGCCGACACTAATTATTTTATCTCACCCGATTCTAGGTCCAACGTTAGGAACGCTTTGAACGTCGTTTATAAGGACTTCCTGCCTCATATCAACTACTGTGATATATATCACTCCACGAAAAGAATACACTCAAAAGATGCAACTGCCGATTCTTTTTACGGTTCTGCTGCTTGGTGTTTCCATTCAACAACACACCTGGACGATCGCCTTTTCTCCGCAATCAACACAAGCCCGGCTTTTTAGTATTCAAAATTCATTTACATCACTCCAGGTACTACGCTCTCCTCCTCAACAACAACAACAACAACGAAATAATGCTACTACTACAAGCACAGGCACGGGCACGGGCACACCGACTCCAAAATACCCTACCCTGCGTGGCACAACGGTCGATGCACGGAAAATTATCAAAAGTGGTGTCGCACGGCAATACTTGACCGCCATTCGATTGGCTCATATTTTGTTCGAAACGCGCGACTTGGCCGATGCCAGTCTGCATCGATTGCGCGCTGCCGACATTTCGTTTTCGGATCTCGCCCGACAAATCAGTGCCTGTGTCGAAACCCGCGACAAGGGCGGCAACCTGGGTTGGGTCAATGTCCCTACCACCAAGGATAAACGAAACAGCGATGGAAATAGTGATGAACGAGTAGACGACAACGAACACTTGGATCTATTGTTTCCGAAGGAAGCCAGAGAACAAATCGTCCAAATTACAACCAAACCTGGCGATGTTGTTATGGTAGAGTCAGACATGGGATACCATTTGGTTCAGGTTATTGATGTCATGGCAGACGTGCGAAAAATGGCCTTTCGTAAACAACGCAAAACTCTAAGAGGCGGTGACAGTAGCATGGACTCTCTGGAGGACACGAAACCAATTTCTCAAAAGACGTACGAATTACTGAGTATGGGATGTCAAATGAATGCGGCAGACTCGGAACGGATGGAAGGACAATTGCAAAGTTTGGGCATTCAACCTTTTTCCAAAGAAGCCAATCCCAAAGGAAAACCTGACATTGTCGTACTCAATACCTGTTCGATTCGAGATCATGCCGAACAAAAGGTGTACTCGTACATTGGCCCTCATGCGAAACGAAAACGCGACGGAGAAGATGTGACCATTGTCGTGGCAGGATGCGTCGCCCAACAAGAAGGCGAAGCTCTTTTGCGGCGGGCACCTGAAGTAGATTTAGTCATGGGACCTCAGTATGCCAACCGCATTGGAGATTTGTTGGAGGATGTTGCAAATGGAAACCAAGTCGTTGCGACGGAAGCCACTCACATCATGGAAGATTCTACCAAACCTCGACGACAATCGACCGTAGCCGCCTGGGTCAATGTGATTTACGGATGCAATGAACGATGTACGTTTTGTATTGTGCCAACCACTCGGGGCGTCGAACAGTCGAGACCTGTGGAAAGCATCATTGCAGAGGTGGAAGAACTAGTGGAACAAGGGTACAAGGAAGTGACTCTGTTGGGCCAAAATATCGAGTAAGTTGTGCAGACCCAAAATAGTACTGCAGTGTGTTGTACCAACGTTTGCTTGTGCAGCACAAACTCATACCGTATATTGTTGTGTGACCCGCCACTTCGACAGTGCATACGGGAGAGATATGGTTCCCAAACGAAAGTTTTCAGATTTGCTGAGAATCATCGGAGCTATTCCAGGACTGGAAAGATTGCGTTTTGTTACTTCTCATCCTCGGTACATGTCTTTGGGTGTTGTCGATGCGGTAGCGGATACTCCAGCAGCTTGCGAAAACTTTCATATTCCTTTCCAAAGTGGCTCCAACAAAATATTAGCTGTAATGGGACGCGGTCACACACGAGAAAAGTACATGCACATTGTAAATAGAATACGAACGCGGCTACCGGATGCTTCGATAACTGCTGATGTCATTGTCGGCTTTCCTGGTGAGACGGAAGAAGACTTTGAAGAAACATTGAGTCTGATGGATGAAGTTGTGTTTGATTCCGTCAATACAGCCGCATATTCGCCCCGGCCTAACACGCCAGCAGCCGATTGGGAGGATCAACTCGAAGACCACGTCAAACAGGAACGATTGCAGAGAATCAACAAACTAAATCTGCGACACGCGTCTCAACGTCGGGCACGGTTGTTGGGCCGGACCGTGGAGATTCTAGTGGAAGAACGAAATGTCAAACGACCCACTCAAGTAATGGGAAGAACAACCCATGGTTATATTGTGTATTGTGAAGGAGACATTGATGAGCTGCGCGGAAAGCTGGTAAATGTCAAGGTTGATACTTGCCAAACGTATTACCTAGCCGGATCTATCGTAAAAGAGGTCGACAGTAAATGACAAATGAATTTCTGAGCTCTGCGCGGCAACTTTGCCTCATACTTGCAGTAACACTGATATCTAGCAGCCAGTTGCAATGTACTGAACATTTTTGACGACTCGTGATAGTAGCTACTCGAGTAGCGCCGCTACTAGTAAAGTAGTAGACTAGCTAGTACTTAACTCCACTACGGCGAATTGGAGAAGGACTCGAGTACAGTAGTACAGCGACTAGCTAGTACTAGCTACTGGTACCTGGTTCTGCTACCATACTGTAGTACAGTACCTACCACAGTAGCAAGAACACTCCAAACAGCTACATAGTAGTACCTGGTAGTATCTACTACTACTACTACTACTACTGCTAGCTAGTGCTACTAGTACAGCACTCAAGAGAGTACGCCGGTGAGAATTGTCGCCGAACCTGTAGTTTTCGTTTAGTACTAGTACTGCTGGTACCAGTAAGTAGTCTACTACTACCTAGTACTCTAGTAAGAGCATCCACTAACTTTTCCCGACTTTATCTTTAGAATAAATATTTGGTATAAACCCATAACCTGATGATTTGATCGAAAATATTTAATCCAGGCAGTCACTAACTTTCAGATTAAAGTCTC
>Ga0100380_10007401_pt1 | contig 10985 bp, 9 predicted proteins | sample CryGeymeta201504_FD_80417 | JGI IMG/M metagenome (GOLD analysis project Ga0100380, IMG submission 80417) | Groundwater microbial communities from Crystal Geyser aquifers in Utah, USA - Crystal Geyser metaG 2015-04 | ecosystem: Environmental > Aquatic > Deep subsurface > Groundwater | place: USA... | reverse complement strand
GATGTACAGCTTCTCTGTGTTGGAGCAAAGCTTCCTCGTACTATTTCAGGGGCTTTTCATGCTTGGCTTCAACGGGCTTGGGTTTGTTGATTCTCATATCGAATACAGTTGACTCTTTGATTGCAAATGGAGCAAGTAGTGATATATAAAATGTGTCATAACACTATAAAAATCATTTTTTCTTTTTTGGAAATTCCTTTGCGAATTCGGTCGTCAAAATGTTGACGATATGCTGGACAACCTCATTCTTAACCTGTTTTTCTTAGGTTTTTGTTTTGAGCTCCATGTAATTTTCGTTTGTCAGAGTTTCTAAAAAGCAGGGGTGTTGCTCCATCATTGAAATAGCCTCTTTGGTTAGAACCTACACATTGTATTTCATATTTTTTTCAGCATCAAGAGCCACCCTTTCTGTACACTTTTCAGCCATAGTCACCTGACACACCACAACAAGCCTATCATACATTTTTTTCATTTACTACTCCAGAGCTATCTGCTTTTTGTTCAGTGATTTATTGTAAATTCCTATCAGATTCATGAAAATCTCTTCCTCATAGGCTTTTATGTACATCTTATGTTATTTTTTGTATTATCTCTAGTTGAGAATTGATAGCTGAGAGATGGTAGAAAGCATATGTTTTTTAGTCTCAGGGTCTTTGGTCTGAATCACTCTTAATAGATTGCGAATCGCTTCTTGTTTTTTGCGCAGGTAGAGGGTCTTGTACTCTGATAGGATTTTTATGATTTCTGGCTTTATTTTATCATCTCGACGGATAGGCTCACTTTTGATTTCCTAAAATTTGTCGGAAGAATTAGATGACTCTGAGTAATTTGATTTTTTGATATTTAATTTGGGAAGATCCGATAAGAACCCTTAAGTTTTCACAGGCTCTAGCTCTCTTTTTGTTTATTTTGACTTCGCAAAGCTTTTAGTTTCTGAGTAATTTGAATAGCTCGATTCATTGCTTCTTTCAGTGATGGTATAGTTGACAGGAATATTATTGTATTCTTCTGGAAACTAGAAAGAAATATTCAGTGATCTATCTAAAGCTTCCTCTTGTAATTCATTCACCATAATGTCAGCAAGAAACTTCGTAACTTGAGCACTTTGTTTATCATATAGTTTCTTTTTTTCATATTCGGGAAGGAGTTCCCAGAGATCAGCCTTCCATGAAACATTATCGCTGTCGATGCTGTAGTCACTTTCTACCTCGTATTGTTAGGCTCGTTGAGCTCCATCATCTTTTCCTCCTTTGTAGAAAGAACGGCTCATCATTCTGTTTTCGAGCTCAGCAATCATTTTTTTGAGTTACATGTCTTTCTAGCTGAGCTTTTGATTCATTTCAGCTCTCAGAGTGACCTATTGTTTGATCATTTGCTCCTTTAGTTTTTGTTAATATTACTGTCTGATTCTTTACACTTCGTCAATCTGGTATCTCCCCACTCTGATATTTTCAATTTGGTTCATCACGTTCTTCAGAATTCCGTCTTCAAGCTCATTCAGTTTAGATGGGCTTGGACCAGCGCTGTTGGGAATGGCTAAAAATGAAGCCAGTTTTTTCAGCTTTGATTAGAAATTTTAACTCGAGATGAGTTTGTTGAGCTCAATTTTGAAGTGAAAGTATAGATCTTTATGCTTCTGCTATTTGATGCTTGGCTGAGTTTATCTTGTGAAGAATTTGGCCATATTTTATTGCAGTCTTTTAATATTAACTTTTTGTTTCGTGATCTACTCTTTGAGCATTGGATCATCTAATTTGACTGGAGCAAATGACTCTTTTTCCTTTTTGCTCAACTACTCAGCCACCTTTAGACTTTTGACAACATTTGTTTTCATCCTGAAACTTTTGGAAGCTGACAATTCATCAAAATCTTTCTTATTGAGACTCTTCTTGAAAGCACCTCGACTTCTTGATAAGCTATTAGATTATTCAATTTATTCAAATACTTCTTCATACTCCTACTCTATGCTATCTTGCTTGCCCTTTGAAGTCTATTAAACAATTTATTCTCTTAGAGATTTGCTAGAATTTGCTATAGATTATTTTATATCTTCTCGGATAGATTACTTGATTTGTCCTGTAGAGCTGGGCAGGGATTCATGAATGGAGTCTCTGATTGATTCACGAATAGATTCTTTGATTATGGACTATCCTACAATAGATTATCTGATTCCTGATTGCTATGCTCCAGAGATTTTTTAGAAGGATTCATTTCCATATTGGTCGTACTCCTCCATAATCTATTCTCCGATTTCATCTGTGTTGTCTTGAAATTTTATCTCCCTTTTTTTGCTGGCACCTTTAGGAATGTTGATTTCTATGTTTGGAGAGTTGTTTCGGTTCATCATAGCTTTGAGCTTGTTTTATGCGGGGCCTACTTTTCTTTATTATTTTGTCAACGCTTTCTAAGGTTGAATGGCAGCTTGTGGCTTGATCCCTTTTCTCATCAGAGCTGCTAAAATTGTGTTGCTGTCTTTGGGAAGTGATAAAGTGCTAGAGTTACTTTGAGGCAGAGTAGCTTTGAGAATATCTTAGGCCTTATATGCTGGCTTGATATTAAGTGAGGAGGCGTCGATAACCGATATAGATGCACTACTTTTCCTATTTTTCGGTTATTCTTTTTAAAAAATAACGGCCGATCTATTGTCAGAAGTGGGGGTTTCTCTAAATTGCGAGTATCCATGAACTCCTTGAGGATTGGTCTTGCTAAGTGAGATGTCGTATTCTTGAAGAGGTTTTTTGAGGGTTTTTGTTTATAGAAATTGAGGTGAGATCATCTCGACATCAAGATCATCAAGATCTATTTGCTTGTATTGTTGCTTGTATTTTTTATTGAGGTTTCCAGAGGTGTTGTTAGTGTAGGTCCGAGGGTTGAAAGTCGCCATGCCTCGATTTTGGTTAGTTAATTAATATTATCAAAACTTGATAATGATCAGCCTCAATGTCTAAAAATACTCCTGAAGACTAAAAATTCATCACTGGGCTTTTGATACCTTATAGATCTTTCTTATCGTATAAAGAAAGGCAATCAATAAATATTATAAAAATGTCGGTCCACAATCCCACCCATATTAGCTATCGTCCAGCCAGCAAGACCTTAGTTCTCGAGCTGGGTAAAGATACAGCTTATCATCCCAACACCACACGCCTGTTTCCTCAAAGAGTGAAAAAATTGCAGCAGCCAGATATTCAAAGAAAAGTAAAGGCAGTCAAAATGATATAAGATATTGCCAATTTTCAATTAGACAAAGATGACAAAACTGATGAAAAATATCTTAGTAAGCGCTTTTTGGACGAAACACACAAACTTAGTGCATATCTGGCTTACAAAAAATAGCAGCAGTTGCTCAAAATCAAACATGATTCAAAAATCAAATCCAACAGGAATCGAATGTGGGCCAAACCGAATTGTGAAAGCAGAAATAAAACCACATCCTGCTAGTTTAATCGAACACCCGAAAGAAGAAAAAATGTTAGCACTATCAAAATTGTATTGACTCCTGAAAAGGGTCGAGATAGGTTTAGAAGTAGCAGTCGTTTCTCTCCACATCTCAGGCAGTTTTACATGAAAACATCTGAAGGTTTCAGTCATAGGATGACCACCTCAGAGTATGAGAATCGAATCAAGACCAGACTAAACAAAACAAATCCTGAACTCACTCACAGTCAAATATTCGAAAAATTTAATCAACTTTCAGATAGAGAATTGATGCTAACAACTGTACACTAAACCAGTAGTTTTATTCCACGACCTCAGTCCAACTCTACCTCCAGACATATGAGACATCTGTCTACAAAAATGAACGGATATTTACGTTCTCCAGAATGTTCGACGGGATAATGCCGACCTTGGACCTCCTCAAGAAGTGAGTATGATTGATGATTTTTATAGTTTTTGCTACATAAATGAAATAATGTCAGCTATCCTACTGATATAATAAACACAATGTCGTAAAATCCAGCTGTCAAGGGGTAATAGAACTAGCATCCAGCTAGCAACTTCTACTTTCAACTTCACCTCAAAAGTATCTCATCCAAAGGAAATAAACAATAGCTCAGTTCAGCTCTAGCATTTACTATTTCCAAAGGTACTCCATCTATGAATCAGGTAAGCAAGTCTTCGATCATACCAAACCAGTTCCGATTGAGTGGAATTAGGATATCAACTATGAATTGTCGAATCAACGTCTCAATTTTGTTGTGCTCAACTATGACCCACAAAAATATGAATAGTTTGCCTTTAGAGTGTGTCGTCCGGAATCGTTAGAATAAGATCATCTTGCTGAGTATATGGTGGATTGTAATAATTTTATCGATCACTTTGTCGAAACGAAAAACGGAGCTTTTGATTTCACCATGACTTGTGAAGATAAATTTGTTGTCGAAGCTCAGCTCTATGTTGAGAGAAATCGAATCAGCATTGAAAAAATGATTAGAGAAATTCATAATCAGAAGTAAGGTTTAGGTGGGTCAAAAATTGAGCCTCAAAGGATTGAATAAAGATCATAAGAAGTTAAGTCTAAATTATTGAGAGCTCCCAGATAAAATAGGTTCAAAAGGACGCCATCTCCTCTGCGAAGATAAGTCAAAGATATTTTGGCGAGAAGACAATCCCCAAGAAGAAAGACTCCTCATTCTAAGAACAAATCAGTTACTCCTGAAAAGCCATAGCACATTTAACATCATGAGCCTTAACCTCACCACCACTAAGAGAAAACTATTGAATAAGTCAAGCCTGAAGTTGAGGAAGGTGTTGATGATGAATTGAAAAAAGTTCGTTTTAAAGGAGTTCTTTCAGAGAAATAAGAAAACCAAAAAGAAGGAGTAGTGATATAAAAAACAGAATCAACTATTTAGAATGGTTAGGAGTCACCTTCATTCAAACCTGGCTACTCAGCAATTATATTCTTCTTTTTTGTGCTTATTGCATTTGGATTGTATGGCTTCTTATCAAGTGGTCCCAAGAAGAAAGCCAAAACTGTAAAGATAATCAAATAAACCAAAATGATCGAGTCACAGGAAGATAGCCCGAAACCAGCAAAATCCAAAAAATAAAAGCCAAGAGCTGCCAGAAAAAGCAAAAAATGATTTTTTATATGTTTGTTTATTACAAATTTCAAATAATTTTTGATCATTCGAATGTCTCTGGAGTCTGGTGGAGATATTTAGTCAAATCTTCATACTTAGAAGGATCCATTTTTCTGTACTTCTCTGCCAAAATATACATACTGATCGAACCTGCGCTATCTCCCGTCACGATAGCTGATCCATCATTGTTCCATTTGCATTTATTGAGACCATTGCGACCGACTTTCTCCTGAGCAATTGGCAGCTCAACGTTTCTGGTCAGATCAAAAACATCAAGGTAGCCATCGTTGTTAACAGTGGTGAAGAGACTGGGATTGGTGGGATGCCAACTGACATCGTAAATGTAGTCTTCTGATGATTAGAATGTTCTGACAGAATCTTTGCTTTCAGAGTTCCACAACTTGACAGTCCAGTCATAAGAACTGGTCAAGACCAAACCGTTTAACAGGTCATATTCTGATTGATTGTTAACCGAAAGTCCACTTATCGGTCCATTATGTTAATCATAGAGAGCCATCTTCTCGTTACCCTTGTTATGAAGCGACCCCTTATAAAGAGCTCCATTGAGCGAACCCAGATAATAATTGTTGGCATCCCCTGAAGGAAACCCTGAGCATGTGATGTTGATATCATGAAGTTAGTCCTTGACAGTTTTCTCAAGAATTGATGAAGTTTTGGATATTACTGATTATTAATTTCTGTAGAGGGCTGAAGATCTATTGACAGATGTCGGGAGAGCTTTGGCAGTTTGTCTTACAGGTCTTAGAGCTGCTAGGCGATTGGTTCTGGTGGGTTTGCTGAATTGTTTGACATCCCACATACACATCATGCCATCATTTGAGAAAGAAACGATGTTGTTGGCAATTTGAGTGCCGATTACGTTCAGGCCGCAAACTGGATATTTATGAGAATCAGCTGAAATACCAGACCTTTGGACAGGCATGGACTTCACTCTGATATCCCAAAGTAAAATTTGACCATTATAACACCCTCCAAGGACTGTAGAGTTTGAAAATGGGAAGAAAGCAGCAGATGTGACGGCTGACTGGCAGAAGCAGTAAAATTATGCACGTGTCTTTAGAGTTGGGTTCCAGAGCAAAACCAGGCCAACATGATCTTTGATACTTCCTTCTTAATTTTGAGAGTAAGAGGCCAGGAACAACTCATTGATTTGAGGGGACCAATCCAAGCTGGTGATAACTCTATTGGTGGTGTAGTTGGGATCTGAGAAGCTCAAGCTATGAGAAAGGCATTCCTGGCCACTCCTGTCTCTGTTTTTGAGCCCTTATTTGAGAAGCATCTCGATCATATCTCCATCACCATGGTCGAGTACCTTCTACAGGAATTTTGAAGACTTATTGAAGAATTCATTGAAATTTCTCGACTTGACCACAGCATTCAATTATTCACCAGATAACTCTGAATATATAGTTTCGTACCGTGAATTTCCTTCGGAGCTTCTTCTTTGTCAGCACCTTTCTTTTTAGGTTTGTGTTATCTCGGCAGTAAGAGGTCAATCTCCTTTTCATCGTCTTCCTTCTCTTTGGTAGGGCGACTGTCGAGAGATCGAGTCTCAAGGGCACATTGAATCTCCATATCGTAGGTTTCGATGAGCGATCCTGCTACGTGGATATGTTAGCTTTTTTGCAGACTGTGCTCCTTTTTTTAGATTCTGAGCTCGCTACGTTGAGATTCAGTCACTTCACTTGCTCCCACTTGCCTATCTTTACGACGGGCTCTCATTCTACATAGCTTATTTCGTACTCTTAGAGTTTACGTCTGTTGGCTTAGAGCTGTGCACTCATTTTGTTAAACTAATGGAATATAATAGCTACAGGTTTGAATCCAATTCATTGCACCAAAAATTAATATAATATCATGCGAGATAAGAGCAGAGAAAAAGGCGGATCATCAAAAAGTTTCACCATACTACACACCAACTAGTGTCTGAAAATTGATAAAAACAAGGTCAACTTCTGCAAGTATCCAATCTTCGCTTCATCACACAAACAATTACCTTTGGTGGCCGAACTGATGGATTATTTTGGGTAAGCTCAAAGGAGAGAATTTCATCTGTTGAAGTTGAAAGTCAAGCTGCAGCCGTTCCCTGATAGTCAGAAATACAATCTTGAAAAGATATTCACTGTCAAAGCTGTATAAAATGGAGAAGATCTTTCGGAAATGGAAGTGCCAATCAAATCTGGTGAGCCGATGACTATCTTCATCAAAGCTAATATGCCTGAATTGGAAGTGTCGACAGATATTTCAGGGACGCTAGAGTTGCAGGTTGATGAATTGAGTCCTTTGGTGCTACCGATCATGAGTCGTGGGTAAGTTCCTCAAATCATATGTCTAAAAGAGCTATAAGACAAGCGAACAGGAATCAAAATAATAAAAATTCCCAGCAAAGGCACAATGAAAATTCCTTTCAAAAATTGTTCAAACATCAATTTCTCCTTCTAAGTCAAGATTGTGGGCAAGTAACTTGACAAACCAGATGCTGATGGAGTCAGAATCAACATTATACCCAACCAACCTCCAGAAGACAAGAGTAAAGGGAAAGATCCGAGCATAAGAGTGGATGCAAATTCTACATTTTGTGTTCACATAGATTTGTAGATGCTGAAAAAAGATAACCCAATCAGAATAGCTCGTCGTATTTTGGTGCTTCAGGTTCAAGGCACAAAATTGCTGTTTCCTTTTCCACTGGAAATCATAATTACAGGTTGATCTTAATCCCTCGATACTTTATCAAAAATTGCCATAAATTAGACACTAATATTTTATCTGATCAACTAACAGGATTAAATTTTGATAGATCACGTTCATAAAGTGTTGGGGTCGATATGTCCTGGGATGAACATGACATCCACATCCATTCTTCTTTGATAGATAAAATTGGAGTATTATATGAACTTTTTTTTCGACATCTCGATGAACTTTTATTTGTTACAGTGCTGAGGAGCAGCAAACTTGTTTACCCTGTCAGCATACCAGAATTTATATTTGAGTTAAATGAACCAATCTAAAAGTTTATCTAAATGTTCAAGGTACACATTTCTAGGCCACTGTTCAGAGTAACCAGACCATTCAATTACAATTTTCAGGTTCGGTGAACGCTTGATGGTTTATTTCATTCCTTCTAGGCACTCGACGTCAAATCTTTAAACATCAACAAGTGCAAAATCGATGATGGCCTCTTTATCAAGGATATTATCGACTGTATCAACATCGATTTAGTGTTTTTAGTCTCTAGGTCCTCTGAATTGTTTAAGTGATTCTTCAGTTTAGACAATAGAACCACCTGTATTCCATAGACTGACCATAATGAAAGCTTTCATTTTTTGATTGCTGGCAGCATAAGGATAAATAACTGATTTATCTTGTAAATCATTAATGTATATATTTTTCTAGAGAATGTTCCTTGTGATGATGTAAGGTTCAAAAAAATATACTTTTGAAGCTCCTCCTGTCTTTTTGGCAAATACTATTGTCTCAATGCCGATGTGGGCACCAACATTAAGGAGTGTATCACCCTATTTTACCAATCTGCCGTAAGTGAATATATTTTAAGGTGACCAAGTGCCAGTACTTTTGATGCGCTTAGCAATAACTCCATCTCTGGAGTCGACCACTATGTTGACATCAGGGTAGATAGTGTTAACCAACTCTTATCGCTCATTGATCCTGTAATTTAGGATCTGTTTGTAAGGCCGGCCAATGGAACATACTATCTAGTAGTTTTGTACCATCACCAGCAGAGTTAAGATAGTGACCAACATTTTCATGGTTATAATATTCATAATTTTAATGTTAGGTGACTTATAGGATTAGGATTATCATATCAGCATTTAAAGCTGATTGTGGAGTTTATTCTTGGGTTCAATAGGTGACTTAGAAAACACCGATATATATTTTATTACAAATCATAGAAACAAGTAAAGCATTAAACATTGAGAAATCATGCTCATAAGGCGTTGGGGTCAACATGCCCAGGGGCAAACAGCAGATCCATGTTGATCTTTTTCTGATTGATTTCGTTGGCGAGATCGATGAAACCTTGTTTTGACATTTCTATAAATTTCTACTTGTTGCAGTGTCTGGGAGCTGCGTATCGGTTGACCCGGTCAACATACCAAAATCTGTATTTGAGTTCTTTAAACCAATCCAAAACGGCACTCAAATGTTCAAGGTAGACATTTCTTGGCCAGTGCTCTGAGTATCCAGCCCATTCAATCACAATCTTCATGTTGGGAGAGCGCTTGATAGTTTATTTCATTCCTTCCAGACACTCAACATCTAATTTTTCAACGTCAACAAGAGCAAAATCGATAATAGCCTCTTTATCAAGAATGTTATCGACTGTATCAACATCGATTTATCTTTTCTCATCTTTAGGGCCTTTGAATTTTTTTAGTGATTCTTCAGTTTCAACAACAGAGCCACCTGTATTTTTGATGTTGACCATCAAATAAGCTTTCATTTTTTTGTTGCTGGCCGCATAGGGGTATACCGTGGCTCTATCTTGCAGATCATTCACGTAGATATTTTTGATGAGAATATTTCTCGTGATGATGTAAGGTTCAAAGAAGTAGATCTTTGCATTGCCTCCTGCTTTTTTGGCAAAAACTATTGTCTCAATGCCGATGTGCGAGCCGACATTCAGCAAAGTATCACCTTCATTGACTAATCTGCCAAAGGTGAAGATGCTTTCCGGCGACCATGTCCCTGTCCTTTTGATAACTTGAGCGATATATCCATCTCTGGAGTCGATGACCATATTGACATCAGGATAGATAGTGTTAACTAACTCTTCTTTGTCATTGATCTTATAGTCGAGAGTCAGTTGGTAGGGCCTACCGACAGAGCAGACTATATCGTAGTTTTGGGTCAGGGCAAGTATAGCTAGAACAGTGATCAATATTTTCATGATTGACAATTTTAAATTATTCATCAGATTATCAACTATTTACAACTTAAGATCATTAGCATAAATATAGTAGAATTAGAATAGGACATGTCACAGATATCATATCTCGAATAAATTGCAATAAAAAGCTCTTATTTCCTGCTTGACCTTCACAGCTATCTGACACTTGAGAGATTGTCTCAATTCGTTTAGGTGAGCCTATATTTTTGGCTCTTCTTCTTAGAATTCGATATAGCTCTGGCTGAATGTCCGTCCATCAATATGTTTCCAAGGTTCGAGCAATTATTCAGTCTTATCTTTAAGCACTTTGTTAGCCTCTTTCATTTCTTTCTCTAGCAGCGTTTCCACAAGCCTTTGAATCTCAGAAGATGATTTATTGATAATTTTCTTGGCCTCCGTCATGTTTTTAGACTGAAACAATTCGACCACTCGATCTGTTTGTTTCTTCAACTATTTGATCTCATGCAATTCTCTACCTCACATTATCACTACATGGCATATGCTTTATTGAGTCTGATCCGTTGGATTTACAACCTTTGTCGGCGTTCTTCCTAATTTTAAGACAAACATTTCTCGCACAGCAAGCGATGCGAATGCAATTCAATCTTGGTGTATGGCAGATTATGGGTATCGCACTTATTTTCTTTCTGTTCTTTCATACTGCAGTATAAAAAAGGTAATTATTAACATCGTTTAACTTGTAATTTTTTAGAATCTTAGTTGTGATGAAAGCAGTCACTTTGATGCTACGAGCAGGAATCCTTCAGAATTCAAAAAGATTGCGGACACCTTCTCGTCCGTTGGAGTAATAAATGTACATCAAATTGTAGTAAGCAAACCAATTGATCCACATCTTTTTCAAGAAGTATCGCTGTTGACATTGATCAGGTTTCAGGGGGCTTTTTAAAAAATGGCAGAAAATAATAAAGATAAAGCAATTGCGATTCAGTTGACAAAGTTGAAGAAAT
>Ga0100380_10007393_pt1 | contig 10994 bp, 10 predicted proteins | sample CryGeymeta201504_FD_80417 | JGI IMG/M metagenome (GOLD analysis project Ga0100380, IMG submission 80417) | Groundwater microbial communities from Crystal Geyser aquifers in Utah, USA - Crystal Geyser metaG 2015-04 | ecosystem: Environmental > Aquatic > Deep subsurface > Groundwater | place... | reverse complement strand
GGTGCCATCCCTGCCCTTGGTCTTTACCAGATCATTGCTTTCATTGGCCTCCTTGAGTTGGGTGTCATGAAGAGCATCGAAGGAACCGGAAACGAATTTGTTGGTGATTTCCGAAATGGTGCTATTGACTTTGGATGGGATTTGTTCACCGAAGAGCAAAAGCTCCGAAAGCGTGCCCTTGAGATCAACCAAGGACGTGCCGCACAAATGGGACTTCTTGGACTTATGGTCCACGAGAAGCTTGGAGTTTCTATCCTTCCCACAACTGCCGTTCACTAAAATTGATTGCTAAAGAACAATTTATGATCCGTAGCATTTTAATTCTTACTGACTACGTACTGTAATTGTTGATGAGTTCAGTGTTTGCAAGCAGGTTACTCTTATTCGTGCGTTGAATCGTACATTTTTTTTTTGCCCTACACATGTGGAGCACTCCTGCATTTGATATCCGCAAAGCTTGTGCTTACAAGCAGGCCACAGTTAGGTTAAACGTATCTCGCTTGTCGTCGCAGACGTTGCTCGTAGTCGAGTATTGGACAAATTTGATTGAGCGGCTGTATAGGCGAATTTTGTGAGATCAGTAATCAGCCAGAAGGCTCCGGAAGACAAGAGACTCGGTATGTGATTGTTTCGCTGCTATTCCGAAGAAGCAGGTCTAGTCAGTAGTAGCTTAATAGATTTCCACACCATATTCATAGCAATGCATTCAATTCTATATATAAATTTTAGCAAGTGCACAAACTTAATTGCAAATATCAGCCACTCGTCCTGCCATGGCCTTTCTCGACTCGCATCCTACCAGACAGCCCTTTGGAAACGATGGATCTTCCGACGGTAACATTGGTTCTTCTCCAAAACTCCACTGGCATTCTTGTGTGACAAAATTTGGTGACACTGTGAGTGCCAGTCCCAGTTCGTTTTGAAAGAATTGCTGAGCTGGTAGCTTGCATTGGTGCAGACACAATCCCTTGCATCCCGATTCTTGCAAAAACTTGCACTTTTCTACCACCAATCCACCGGGTTGTCCATCCCTGCGTCGATTAGGATAGGACGGTCCGACCAGAAAGGCAAAAAAGGTTGGCGTCACCACCGACGTAAGGAAAGGAGCATAGAACCATGGACCAATTTGTTTTCCATCATAGTCTGTACCCAGCTTGGGAACAATGCCGGACATGAAAAACCGATAAAAGGGTGGTAGCACGGGTGTCATGAGTCCCTTCAGGGTATCGGCAACCATTTTGTGTTGTGCTTCCGGTGTCTGACCTTCTTGTAACATAAAGGTTCGTCCCTGCTCGAGCAAACCATCGATACCAGGTTTTTCACTCTGGATACCACCGGTATTCTTTTCGACGAGGCTTCGAAATATCTTCAACAATAGTTTGTCGAGTAGACTGTCCTTGAATTGCTTATCTTGTAGTTCACAATCAGCTACCAATGCTTGACCTTGATCGTCAATGTTGGTACTAGTAGTACTTGTAGGTTGTGTGATTGCTGTTGTTTGTCGTGATTTCTGTGCAATAACGTCGTCATCGTCGTCACTGTTGACGTTATAGGGTACATCTTGCACGTTGGGTAACATCCGACGAGGAATGCGACTGGGACTCAAGAAACTGGCAGTGGCAACGTAGTCATCGTAATCCGATTTCATCAAGTGAACTAAAAGTTCGTACCGTTGGAATTCCATAGCCTTTTTTCGTAATTGTAACATTTTCGAAGTCAAGAGAAGATTGTTGGAGTCTGCTGATGGAAGGTCATCCAATGAATCACAGAGTCGGACAAGTGCTTCTTGGACAGCAGCGCTGTTGCTGCTGCCGCCGCCGCCGCCGCCGCTGCTGCTGCTTTTACTGTCAGAGAATAGAGACGAAAAAATGATGCCAGCGCAGTCAGAGAGTTCTTGAAATTCATCGGCCATCCGACGGCCGATTGTTTCGATGTCGAGGTTGTCAACATTGGAAGATTTTGAAGCGAGTAGTGGTGTGGTGTTACAATTATTTTTATTACTATTACTATTATTATTTGTTGTGCGAGTGATGGTTCGTTCGTGTAAAAGATTGCTGGTTGCAGAAGACACAAACGCATTGATTTTTACAGCGGGTAGAAACACCAGGAGGCAGGCGTACAGTAATAGTAGTCTTATCATCGGGAGGAATGGTTTTTCTTTCGAGTTTTTTTACTTATGTTGTGATGTGCTAAGTTCATACAGTTGCTATCCAGTTTAAAATAATGAGATATGTTAGCAGAGTGTGATCACTGATCGTCACCATCATCATCAGTAGACTAGACTACGGTAGTAATAATGAATGATGATGATGATCGATACGACTGGATCAAGCGAAAATTTGATAATAATTTAAAAGGCACCCACCCGGGAAGCAAATAAATCAGCTGTTAACTGCAGTATGACCTGGATCAATCCATAAAAAAATACTCCGGAGTACCAGGTACCAGACAAGCCACTTTGAGGCTTCCGACAAAATGACGATGACATGCTTAGCAAGAGGCACAAAAAGATACGGTATGCTTTGACACAGAATCGAACTATGGACCTTCAGATCTTCAGTCTGACGCTCTCCCAACTGAGCTATCAAAGCTTATTTCTACTCCAATACATTTAGTACACCATAAAAAGAAAGACATGCTTTGACACAGAATCGAACTATGGACCTTCAGATCTTCAGTCTGACGCTCTCCCAACTGAGCTATCAAAGCAACTCTCTTGTTTATAGACATCAATTTTTTAAATATCAATTTAATGATTGTAGCAATTATTTTCTACTAGTATTACCCTGAGAGTAGTACACGTCAGCCAGCCAGAGGAGCGTTTCACCTACTGGTGTACTACTACGCAGTACTACTAGTAGGTACCGTAGTTCTGTAGTAGTAGGTCTACGTAGGGAGTTCCAAATTCTGATTCTTTAATTTTTTTTTAGTCAAGAAAACGTCAAGAAGAATTCTCGAACAAAAGCATGATTACTACTGAAACTACTAGAATTAGTCTACTAGGATAATAATACTAGCAGGTTGTGTAACAAAACATGCTTCCGCAAAACGCAAAACAGAAGTAGTAGGGTCAAACCATGAGCTGAAACCGTGAGTTGAAGCCCTAAGCTCACAAGTTTAAGCAACAAGCAGCGTCTAAATTAGCGATGAGAACAGATGTGTGCAGCACTAATCAATATGTCAATCAAAGCCACTGTTTGAAGAAGAAAACGAACGGAATGACCTTCAATTTTATGATACGCTTCCTTTTAGCGGCAGTTTTTGGCATCTTACCGTCCTCCTTCAACAACAGCATCAGACCACCACCGTTCATCGCCGAGGCATTTACGTTCCCGGGCCAAGTAGTGACACCGAGCAGCAGAAGCAGCAAAAGCAATTTTTCCGCCGCCAAAAGCCAGAATCTGCTGAGGCTGACCTGCAGAACTTGCAGAAACGGGGGTGGCAGCTGCGGCACTTCCTCGCTGTCATTGTCTCTTTTGGATACCTACTGCTTGTGCTTGCAAGACTATCCATTGCCCACACAAGCAATCACGGCGAGTTTTATGGCTGGAGCTGGCGATATCTTAGCTCAAATTTCATCATCCTTTACATCTAGTAGTACTGCCATCGGTTTCAATGCATCGTCTCGACAAAAGGTGCAACCACTTTTGTTCTCGGTGCTATTTTCATCCTCCACTACACTACCGACACTACCAACTCTGCCATCCATCTCTACAGCTCCCCTTGATTTTACCAGGTTGCAACGATTTATGTTGAAGGGGTTGGGTGGCGGACTGCTGTGGAGTTTTTGGTTTTCTACCAGTGATAGATTGGTTGCGGGAATTTTGGAGCAGCTACAATGGCTACCAACCAGCAGCAGTGCAACCCTGGTAGTAGTAGATGTAGTTCGCACGGCAGCCTTTATTTTGTTGGAGCAATTTTTGTGGTGTCCCATTGTCTTTAGCTTGTGGGAAATTCCTGTGCCATACCTGTTAGCCTCTTCCGAAGAAAAACAGCGGCTTGGTCCCATGTCAGAACAAATTCAAACCAAATTACCTCGTCTGTTGGTGGACAATGCCAAGGTGAGCAGAATAATGATCTAAAGTGATGCACAGGACAAGCATTTTTCTACGTTTTATCCTTTCGCACTCATCATTATTTAGTTATGGACAATTGTCAATATGTTTGTTTATAATATTCCGGTGCAATACCGAGTTCTCTTGTCCAGTACGGCCGATATTGTATGGATGATGATTGTTTCCCAAACCGTTATGGGTAACGATCGTAGTGTTACAGAAGAAGAAGTCGAACAATTTAGTCTAGAAGAAGGACAGCTCTTGGAAGATCTTCTTTCCTCGGGAGATGTTGAATCATCATCAGAAGATTCTATCACAGAAGAGGACACAGCCGAATTGTCTACCTCTCCGGAGCTTTTACATTATTAAAAGTATGCAATCGGGCTTTGATGTTGATGGGCTTACATACTATGTTGGGGCCATTCATGCAAAAAAAAACACCAGCCACCCACTCACATACTCGCTGACGACATCATGCTATACAGGTGCGAGGAGGCAGGCCACTTCCCATCCTTTGCCATTTTTAAAGTGTTGAAACCTTAAGAAGCTACAGTATCTTACGGAGGGAGTAACAGCTTGCTATAGAGATGCCATCTATACCAGTAGATATACCAGTCAGTATATTTTCCTCAATGATAAAGTTCCGTGGAAGGGGAATCGACTAGTGCACTTTTCAATCCTCGACGCGTCTGATGATTGGTTTGGGGAACACTACTTTTGCCACTCATGGTCAGTTATGGCTGTCAAACAAAGGCCAACGCGGTTACTGCAAGCTGCACAGCAAGCGCCTAGCAATTGCCCCAAACCAATATCGCGCTGCTCTTTTTTGAAGCATGACTCTCCTTGTGGCTGCAAGAGCTAGCTTCAGTCGCTTTGGGCTGGTGTTTCTCTAATATGGTTCCATTGGTAGCGCCTACTAGTGTCGCATACCGTACACGGGCAGACGGAACAATAATTTTGGTTGGCATCCTTTTTTTGCACTCATGGATTGAGAGAGACTGGATCGTAATCAAATTCAGAATGATTACTGCTCAATAATAAGCCGACTCCACAACGCTCTCACCTTTCGAATGGGGGACTCGAATAAAATAATACTTAATAAAATAGTGCTCTCATTAATTCTTTATTCCAAGAAATACTACAGAGTACTATTACTGTACTGAGCTACTAGACTAGTACTACTACGAGTAGTACTACTACAACTAGACTAGTACTACTAGACTAGGTCTAGCTGAGCAGTAAATTAATTATTGTCGGTATCATCTGTTTCCAATGCAGTATCTACTACCAGTACGATAGGGTTCAGATTGCCGCCGCCGCAAAGAGAAAACAAAAAATCTTTTTGATTCGCACAAAGATAATGTAAGATTCAAGATTCTATCATCGAATCTTGGTTCTCCCATTGCTCTACAGCACTACTAGCACTCGGGTAGATCTATTTTTTTTCTTATTGGTAAAGACGGCTGCAACGCATCCGTATCTTTTCCACCACCAGCCTTCTCCTTGCTTTCGTTGCCAATTATGTGTACTACTTCTTCGAAGATTGAGATGTCATCACAAAATTTCATTTTTATTTGGTTGCCAATCCAATTCCACTACATACACTTCGATCCATATTTTTTTAAATAAATTTTTGAAAGCAATTTTGAAGAAAAAAAAAATGCGCCTCTTTCTTGCTACAGCAACCTTGGGACTATTCCTGGTCGACAAGTCGGCAGCTCAGGATGCCACATCTTCCCCAAACGCCACGGCTTCTAGTGGAAATAATATCCTTCACATTCTCCACATCAACGATCATGTATGTGTGTCCACAGCATTTTCGTTCGGCCTGAAGCTTTTGGTCCTTTGTTGTTCATACTATGTAGTGCTTATGATACTTACACAAAACCGTTTGCCTTCTTATTCCTCCATCCATTCTTTTTACCATCAATTTACTGCAGCACTCTCACTTTTTTGAAGCTAGCTTTGAATTGATCGGAGATCAAATTCCTTCTGGTTTAAGCGTGGAAACGGAGGAGCTGCGGGGCTATTTTGGAGGAGCAGCTCGAGTGTCTGCCACCTTTAATGCCCTGCGAGCAAATGCTACCGCTGCCAACGAAGATATCATTACGCTGCACGCTGGGGATGGTATCACGGGTACTACCTATTACACGTTACTCGGAAGCGACCCTGATGCTGCCGTTATGAATGCACTGGAATTCGATGCCTTTGTGCCCGGCAATCACGAGTTTGACGACGGCGATGCCAATTTGGCAGATTTCATCAATAAGCTCAACATGCCCGTCGTTTCCCATAATTGTGAGTGTATTATCTGTTTCGGTGCCTGCTGCTATATCTTGCAAATGTCGGCAATATGGATGGCTTTCCTGTTTGCTCTACTGTTTCACGCTTTAGATGTTCTCACCCCGCTGCCACCACCCACCACTTGTACATTCACTCGTTTCGTCACTTTTTGTCGTTTTCAGTGCAACCTGCCGAAACCTCAGCTCTGCGAGAACTGGAAGGTGATAGAGCTATCAAACCTTACATTATCAAAACACTTGGCAGTGGCGCCAAGGTGGGTATTTGTGGTATCACTTCCAAAGTCAGCACAGAGCAGTCTTCCTTCCCTGACGAGGGAACTACCTTTGCGGAAGAAGCCGCGACAGCCCAGGCCTGCGTCGAAGACATTGCTGCGGAAGGCGTCAACCGCGTTGTCTTGCTTACCCATAACGGGTACGATGAAGACATGTCAACGTTGGCCAGCATTGACGGCGTCGACGTCATCATTGGAGGACACTCCCACACTCTGTTGGGAAATGAAGGATTGGCCGATATAGGATTCTCTCCCGAAGCCGCATATCCACAACTGGTCGGTGGAACCTGTGTCGTCACGGCCTGGGAATATTCCAAGGTGGTCGGGATGGTTACCGTTGAATTTGACGACAATGGCGATGTTGCAGCTTGCACCGGTGCTCCAGTAATGCCCATCAATCCAGATAAATTCACCGTCCGTGATGCCGAGGAGAGCTACGATTTGGAGAGCGCTGATGCCGCTATTGTCGCCGACTACTTGCTTGGATTTGAAACGTTTGTTGACAATGGCGAAAATCAAAGTGTAATTGACTTCTTGGCGCCTTTTACAGCGGAAATTGAAGAGACTACGTTGGAGCAAATTGCTACTGTTCCAGAGAATATTTGCCACACTCGTGGCGGAGAAGTTGATCCTTTGTGTCCAGGAAAGGAGGAGCTTTCAACAGTTGGAGGTGGAGTCTGTAAGTGCCCATAATTCGGCCACTGTACCGTGCCGTTCTTACCCATTGATCGTTTGTAAACGGTACTAATAATTGTACGCATCGCCCTTTCGCCTCATCACACAGGCCCAATTGTTGCCAGAGCCTTCATTGATAGCGTTCCTTCCGCAGATGTTGCTATTCAGAATGCTGGTGGTTGTCGTGACGACATCTTGGCCGGAGAGTTTACCTATGGAGATGCATTTAACATCCTTCCCTTTTCCAACGTGCTTGTTACTTTGGAAATGACAGGCGATCAGATCAGACGAGTCCTTGAAGACGCGTACAATTTTTTCTTGGATCCTGAGATTGGTGGAGGCAGTGGTTCATATCCTATTGCATCCGGTCTCCGGTGGGAGGTGAACTACACTAAGCCCTTCGGGGAGAGATTGTCCAACTTGGAGGTAAACGTGGATCACGAATCTGGTGCTTGGACGGATTTGAACTTAGAAGAGTCCTATTCTGTTGTCACCAACGATTTTATTGCCACTCCTCGAGACGGGTACCTCACGTTTGCCGAGATCGACAAGAGCGATCCAGAGCAATACTCCAACACCTACGTCTTGTATACTCAGACTCTTGTAGAGTATGCCAAAACGAAGGGAGAAATTGTTGAGCTGCCCGAAGAGTTCATTTCTACTCAGCTTTTGGTTGATATCAACGGTACTGCGTTTGATTTGAGAGATGACGACAGTAACGGCGAGAGCGAAGAAGGCGGTGAGAGCGGAGAAGGCGGTGAGAGCGAAGCAGGCGGCGAGAGCGAAGAAGGCGGTGAGAGCGAAGCAGGCGGTGAGAGCGAAGAAGGTGGCGAGAGCGAAGAAGGCGGCGAGGAAGTCTTAGATCCTCTGGCTTGTGCCCTTACGGAGGATAATGATGATGAATGGTGTTCGAAGTACATTAATCGACTTCCCGGGAATGAAAGCTGTGAGTGCTACAACTTCTGCGACGGAGTATTAATTGGTTGCTTTGGATATGGAGAAGCCCAGGAAGAGCCCGAATGTGGTAACTTCCCTCGTTATGGTTGCACAGAAGATCAGGGAACCCCGGGAACTGCTCCATCCGCTGCCTTTGGAAGGTCTGGTCTCGTGTATTCGGTGCTCGTCAGCTTCCTAGCGGCGTTTTCCCTGTAGAGGAACAACAATATTTATGTCGAAAAGAAAGTGCTTTCGAAAAAGTTGGGTATCTAGCAGAGTCTTCAAAATGAAATAAAAACAAGTAATATATGTCAAAGTCAGCTACTACTACTCTAATCGCTAGCACGGTCGTCATCATCATCCTTAGCATCCGCCAACAATCCTGCCACGTCCACCTCCTCCAAATCTAGACTGGGATACAGATCCGCAACATATTGCTGGAAGCATTTGAAATCAAGTAGTACTTGTTTCCGATACTCTTGGGCAACCTCGACAACAGCCTTTCCCCAAGCAGTACGATCGCGATAATGGCCAAGAGCAGAAGCAATGACGTGTTTGAACTGGCCAGGAGACTTGGAAACCGTGCCCCTCACATGCGATGTTGCTGTAGAAACAGCCACTTGCTCCATGAAGTCAACAAAATGGTCGGTTTCAGTGAGTTCACTGAGGTCTGGGGAGTTCTTCCAAGGAGATCTCTGTCGAACGACAAAGGGTTTGTTATCAATAATAACCCATCCCGTAAAGGGGTCTGTATAGGACGTGAGACGACGTTGCGCCGCCACAGCGCGATGGGCGTCATTTTCAAACATTATCTCGTACCAGGCAGCATCATCTTTGGACAAAACATGCGTCACAGCTGCTGGTGGCTCATACTTGACGTCCAAAATAACTGCATTTCCGTCCACCCAATTCTCCAAGCTTTTGTCTGTTCCCTTTAGTAGAATATAGTAGCGATCCACTCCGTAACTACCAACACCTGAGCCGACTCGAGCGGCAATATCTAAAATAGAAAAGTATTCGTCATTCCAATCTTTGACACGCCATCCCATTTTCATCATGGTAGCACCGTACCGGTCGGCCGTAAATTCACTTCGAATTTTCTTCTCCGTTTCCGGACTCACAGACACTAACCGCGTATGGTCGTTCCTGAGAAAGTAACGTCTTCCGTGTTTGTCGACATCGGTAAACTTTTCAAATTGCCGGTCAGGTGAGCTGTTGTCTCGCACACTGGTCAAATAGGTTCGCATGCTGCCCGAGGATGTTTCTGGAGTTAATTCCCAGGTCAATTCGCGGTCACTTCCTACGTAGTTAATGACGGTCTGTACATAGGTATCGGTAAAGGCCCGCAAGACTTCTCGAACCGCCGATCTAGAAAGACCATTGCTGTGAGCATGAGAGCACACCGAAACGGCAATGCGCAACACGTCCACTCCAAAGTCATAAATCGCCGCTTCATCAAAATCATTGACACCAAATACTACGTCGCCGTGACCTGCAGTGCAGCAGAAAAATGCGATTATTGGAAATGGCATTTTGAGTGGAGTTGTTTATTTGTGCGTTATCAGTAATTTATTTCGAAAACAAAATACTATAACGCGACATCTTCACTTACGATTTTTCCAAGCACCAAAATTGGATAAGTGTTGGTCACCTGTGACCCAAGTCCAGACAGACTTGGGTTGAAGTGGTGTCCCATCGTATTGTAGGGCATTGATACCAATAGTCTTCAGATTTATTCGATCACCTAGCATAATGATTTAAACAAAAAGAGCAGGCGGGTGAGTTTGTGATGTCGATGATTGACCGAGAATATACAATTCAGGCAGCACCTCTCACATCACTACACCGTCCAACAATACAAAACATACCCCATCCATTTTTGACATAGTCGACCCAAAAGATATTGGCTGTGGCCCGATAGAATGTATTAGGATCTTGCGTCGACATAGCATATTGTTGTTTCAGTTCATCGTTGGAAACCCAAAAGTACTTATTTACAAACGTCTTGATCACCCAATGACATCGTTCGGTCGGTTCGGCGAGTTTGGTTTGGTTTCGTTTAGTATCGTTACGATGTTTCTTATTATGCCTCCGGTGCTTATGGTGCTTCCCTTCCAGCGGAACATCCTGTAAACTCAGCGCTATGGGTATGTTGTCCTCACTCCTTACGAGCGATTCTTCTTTTGTTGTGGTTGAAGAACCCATGTCAACAGTAGATGATGATTGGTCCCAAGACGACAGAAAGGATAACAACCCAAGTGCACCACAAATGAAACATGCGATTTCAAACGACGAAAAGCTTCGACGAAAGAGTGATGATGGTTGTTGTTGCTGCTCTGTTCTCCGCTGACCTCCTCCTAACAACCTCGAGTCTTCGTGGACGACCATCTTAACAGTAGAAGCTGTAGTAGCTGTACTATTCTCTGGATAAGCAAGGAGGTTTTTATTGTAAACGGACGTTCTGAGCTTTTCCAGGACGTTTTGGGTTAACCAAAGACTCTGCTGCAGATAAAGCCGGGGACGGTTGCTTGTGTTGGCGCAACTATGTCGGTTGTTTTGAGTATGTGCTGATTTGTGAGGTAACTATGATTCTGGTTGTAATAATAGTAATATTGCGTGGTACTGTAGTAGGAAGCAAGTAAAGGAAAAGATGAGGCGAAAGCCAGCAGCTGCATGACTTTAGTCTCGACAGTACAGTACTGGTACCAAGCAACACGCACTGGCTGGTGCACGACTAATAGTAGTACTACCTG
>Ga0100380_10007388_pt1 | contig 11000 bp, 7 predicted proteins | sample CryGeymeta201504_FD_80417 | JGI IMG/M metagenome (GOLD analysis project Ga0100380, IMG submission 80417) | Groundwater microbial communities from Crystal Geyser aquifers in Utah, USA - Crystal Geyser metaG 2015-04 | ecosystem: Environmental > Aquatic > Deep subsurface > Groundwater | place: USA... | reverse complement strand
GACTAGTATTAGTAGAGATTAGAAGGAGGCGAAAGGCGAGAACGTAAGTGCACGAGAAAAAATAATAATGAAAACTCGAGTAATAATGGTTGGCTACGATTTTAAAACAAGTGTGCGTCGGATGATTTAAATCCCCCATGGCTACAGACGAGTTCAAGTCAAGTACTACTGGTAGACCCCTACTATTAATCTACCAGTTGTTTAGCTAATACTAGTACTCCGTTCTAGATAGTAGACTACTCTAGGTACTATTAGAGGTACCACTAGCATCTAGTATTCAATCCCCTGATGCACGTAATCTTTTTCTTGCGACAACAACAAAAAGTAGTGCCTCGCTGCCAGGATTTAGCGCGAAACGAGAAGGAACGACAACTACAATAGTAAGTTTGGAGACCTCGAGTATTGGTCAAAGCGTAAATAATGGAATCGGAACAGTCGCGCTTGCAGACGTACGGTCAACGTCGACATTGTCGACTACTACTAGTACTAGATATAAACGAGTAGTGATGAATGCATTAAATTTCTTATACTGTAGTACTTCACAGAAACGCTCTGGTTGGCCTCCTTCAAAGTTAAATTTATTCACGAAAACAATTTCTTGTTCCAAGACAGTTGATTTCCTGAATCGAAGTCCATTAGCATGCCTCTTTCCAATCTTAAAATAGTATTTTCATTTTTCATTGCTTCATAAACATTACCGCAAAATAGCAGCTTTTTCTCGTGTTCTGAGCAAGTAGTGCCAGTTAAAAGTCAGTCCTTACAATTTTTTTTCTCTTTTTGTAAAGGAATATATTTATTCGATATCATCAATTTCCATCATGATGAACTTGTAGCTGTATTCTCTCGCCTGTTTCCAACCTGGGGAGGCATCGTCAGGTTCGGTAAAGCACCATCGACCAGATTGGTCCTTCCAGCCATCTATCATGGCGCACTCATTGTTGTCACAGGCCATTACTTTGACTTTGATGGCTTCCTGTCCGGAAGTTTGTGCAATTTCTGTCAACACACTCAGATCTACCATGGCGAGGTGCGAAGAAGAGCTTGCGCGTGATGAAACGGACAGAGGAGCAAAGGCACTAGCCGAAGCAATCAGTAAAAGGCTCGTCAGTAGCTTCATCATCATCTTTATTCTGAAAAGTTTGGCAGCGGAAAAGAATTTGTCGTTTTTTGTGTGTCATTTAATTCTGCACACTGATGAGTGAATGAAAGTGGAAGGGAGAAAAAAGAATTTCTCTAAACGGGGCAGTTCTGATTGCAATCATGATGTTGGAATGATGTTGATGATAGGCTTTCTCAGACACACTCAATCCTCAATCAGCTGCAGAGTACCAGTACTAGCTAGTACCTGGTAGCTAGTAGTATCTTTCGCTTCTTCAACCGTGTATCAATCCTGCTAGTAGTATGTCCTGCGGGTACTAAATAATACGTATAATTTAGGTCACAGACGTTCAGTCTTGCTGCGATAGATTTCAAAACGTTGAAAGTTTGCTGACTTGAAAGAAGAAAATTAATAGATCTATGTGTTAACAATGCGCCGCAAAAAGTACTGTACTTAGGATTACACAACAATGATACACTTGTTGCATGACTACCACCGTGCTGCAACTTGTTGTAGCTGAGGCCAATCAAACTTTGGCGAGGAACGGGCACCATCTACACGAACTGTCGAGAAAAGGAACTTCTTACGGTTTACGACGAACGATGATCGTTACGATTGGCTGTCAACAGCATTGACGCATTGACTCTTGCACGCAGCCCAACAAACCTAGACATTCATGAAAATCTCACAAGTTTGAAATGCACAGTATCCTGCAACGTATTGCGTTCTATTCCTGGTGATCCTGGGTAAGCAAGCGATGGGTGCGTACAAGCGACAAGCGTACAAGGTACAAGACAACCATCTCAGCGTGCTGGGCATATTTTTCAGTTTCCTCGACGATGGCGGCCAATTAATTTATGCAGCAGCAGCATTACAGCACTTTGAAAGGCACAGTATCCTGCAACTTGTTGCGTTCTATTCCTGGTGATCCTGGGTAAGCAAGCGATGGGTACATAACCGACATAACCACCATCTCAGTGTGCTGGGCATATTTTTCAGTGTCCTCGACGATGGCGGCCAATTAATTGATGCAGCAGCGGCATCACAGCACCTCACTTGACAGGAGAGGGACGGAGTGAGAGCTGTAAATTACAAGCAAAACTTCCTGCAAGATAATACTCGGAGTACAACTACAATCAGCTATATATGCTACACACAACCAAGGAGAATAATTTAATTCAAAAGCATGGCTATGCTACACACCACCAAGGAGATCAATTTATTTCAAAAGCAGGGTGTCTCTTCTCAGTTAAAATAATAATACTATAAAATGTGCGCGACATAAAATTATAATCTTGTTCAGGGATTCAGTAATCTGCAGTGCATATCCGGTGCAAAGTGTGCCGCGAGCAGACAGATAAGTCATTCAAGCGACATTGGACACACACGTGCTCATTACTAAGCCCAAGTTTCACGTTTCATACTTTGTTCACAAAGCATTGCAGATTCCAAGCAAGCTTCACGCCCCCATGATTTTCAATGTAAAAATGTTAAATCAATGGAGCAGCCTTACCACCTTGGGTTGACGCTCCACTGCGGGAACGTCCCAAGACAATTCCAGAGCTTTGGCGCTGGATATCAGTTGGTACAGTCAGCTTACCACGCTTAGGTCTCCAAGGAATGTTTTTGCGTGCCAATGTGCTGTGCAGACAGCATGCCCAGACAAGCATTACCAAACAGGCAGCCATGGTGATTGCAAGTCCAGCAGCTTGTCCAGCGGTAATTCCGGTCTTTTGGGCTTGGGCCTTGACTTGATCGGGATCACGCCAGTTTGTGTTTGCAAAATCAATGACATATCCGTTCTTGAGTTGACTTTGGTCGAGGACGATTTCACCGTATTCATCGTACTTTTGCGTTTGCAAGTTATCAATGAAATTACAGACGGTTTCTTCGTTGTTTTCCTGGTTGGAGGACTATAAAAATAGAAGGAAAAAATATGGGAGTGTTAGTCATCAGAATGTATGAGCGCTTATTAAAAGAAGTTGAAATACGTTTGTACACTTACGCCAAAAGAGTATTGGAACAAGTTGGAGGAAGAGTAATCGGTGCTGGTGGAGGTAAGGTGCTTGTTACACTTGGCAGCGTAGGTGTAAAGAGCCCCACAGACATCGGCAATTCCACTCTTGGCAAAGCTCTTTTGTGATTGACGGTACCAGTAATAATCGCCGTAGTCCTGAGCTTGTTGTTCTTGCCATTCGTCAGCGTCGTAGCGCTCGTTGGTGATCCAGTCTCCGGCTTGGGCACGGTTGTAGTAAAAGTTCATTCCTTGGCTCACCATGGAAGCACCGTAATTTCCGTAACTCTCGGCCATTTGCTGGTTCTGGTTTTGCTTTCCACTGTATTGGGCATACTGATTCTGTTGGGCAGAGTTACCGTAGTAGTAAGCACCTCCACCGTTCTGGTATTGTCTACCGTTCTGGTAGTAGTACCCCTCTTGATTTCCTTCTTGGTAGTTCTGGGCTTGGTAGTAGGCTTGTGCAGTCTGGTAATACTGGTTTTGCTCGTCACCCATGTTCTCGGCGTACTGCTCTTCGTACATCTCGATGTACTCTTGCCACTTCGTGTCAAGCCACTCTTCGTAGTTGTCAAAGTCCTCATTGGCCTCCATGAATTGAACGAACTCGCGCTCCTCTCCACCTTCTTCACATGTCACACATTCTTCGGGAAAGAAATCGAAGTCATCCGAGATATCGTATCCAAGGACATCGTACAAAGAAACTTCGTTGCCAATGTATTCATCACAGTAGGCGTCCTTGTAGACACCAAGAGTGATGGTGAATCCGTCGGAGTTACAGTGAGGTCCAATGTAGAGACCATCGTCAATCTGGGTACAGGCGGCGAATCCTCCCATAGCATCAGCATCTTCTTCAAAGTCCTCGTCGTATCCTTCGCACATGGTGTCAGCGTTCTGGCAGGCCATGAGCTCGGATTCAGAGCAGTATGGAAGGACCTGCCAGTTGAAGGCCAACCAGGTCTCGCTCCAGTCTTCGTCCCATTCACCGTAGACAGACTCGTCCCAGAAGAACATATTGTACATATTATTGTTCAATTCCTCCATCCTGCTTTGGTACTCTTCTTCGTCAATCTCGCCGTTCTCGTACTGCGACTGCATTTGCGACTGGTAATAAGCAGCTTGGGCGCTAGAACTGTAACTGCTGCTGCTGCTGCCGTCTTCGCCGTCTTCACCGTTTGCGTTTTGGTTGTAAGCACTGTTTTGGTAACTGCTGTACAACTCACGCAAACCAGCCAACTGTGCCTTGGTCTTGGGGTACTTCAACTTACGGACCTTACGGTTGGCGTTGCCGTTGTTGTAGTTCTGGCCATTGTTACCATTGGCGTTGTTATAGTATCCACCGTTCTGGTAGCCGTTAACGTTCTCGTCACTTTGGACGCTGTTGTCACCGTTGGCGGCATTGTTCGCGTTGTTCTGATTAGAACTGTACTGGTTGTACGCATTGTAATAATCGTAGTTAGCAGCATTCTCGTTGGCATAGTTTTCGTTCTCCTGTTGATACTGAGCCTGTTGGTTCTCGTAGTAGGCTTCGGCTTCAGCTTGCATCTCTTCGTAAAACTCCATTTCCTCTTCGCTAAGCTGGGACATTCGTTCTCCGTATGTCTCTAGACCGTTGCAGCGACGGCAGAAATGGCAGTAGTGCCAATATCGTTGACGATTGAACTCGACAACACCTTCGAGGAAAGAGTCCATCTCGAGGACGTATTCTCCGTAGTTGCGTCCACATCCGTTAACTGAGTACTTGTTACAGTTGTTGGAAGGACACAGACGGAAGAGAGCAAATCGCTTGGTGGAAAGGACGTCGTCGTATCCACTAGCGGCCTTGGTGGAATCATAAGTCTTGACTGCAGAGCATCCTGTGTACTTGAGAGAATACTGCTTCATGTCGAAGCCCAAGTTTGTCCAGTCAACGCCGTAGGCATCTTGCTCGTTCTGGCTTTCGTAGTAAGCTTCATCATAGTACTGATCAGCATTCTCGGCATTGCCATTGTAGTTGTAGTTGGCTTGGTTGTTTCCGTAGTTGTACTGGCCATTGTATCCATTGTTCTGGCCATTGTTGTAGTTGTTGGAATTAGCATATTGGTCGTAGTTATTCTCCTCCAACTTACGCTCGCCAGCAGGCTTTTCTGAGCGGAGTCCCCTGTATTCGCTTGCAGGCTTTGCCTTCTTAAGAAGGTTTCTCCAGAAAGCCTTACGCTCATGGGCAGTGACATCTTTCAAGAACGGAGAGCTTTTAGATCCAGCAGTCATGGCTTTCAAGAAACCAGGGTCGAACCCGTGAGGGTTTTTGGCAGCATCGACGCCGATGCCGCTTCCTAGTAACAGAAGTACTGTTGAGATAATCTTCATCGTTGGGGTAGTGCTATCTAACTGGTTTCGTCCAAAGATGCGATGTATTAGTTAGCTCTGCAACTGTTTATGATATAGTTGTACTCTTTTGTTGCTGTACAAGCCAAAAGTGACAAAGTAATTTGTTTATCTCAGATGTTGTACAGTGGCAACAGATGAAATTCAGCGAGATCCTTGCAAGAGGGTCGAAGTTTATGAGAGCGGAAATGAGAGTACTACTAAGAGCTACTCTCGTAATCGGCGACATCCTCGCTCCTTCCTACTGTCTTTCTAATAGTCTGCGATTGGTTCAGGCTTATTCAATTCTACAGTTTCGTTTACAACATACAAATCTCTCGTCGCTGAAGTATCAATAATAGGGATACAACATAAATTTGTTAAGGCATCAGCTGGCGTTGAAACGTCTTCAGGCGCGCCTTTCTAAGTACTTAAAGCAAAAAATAATCTAACTGGAGAAAAAAGTAGGGCGTTTGGTTTCTAAAGGGGGTGATCAAGACCCCCTTTAATCTTTTTAGAGGACATAGATTGAATCAAGGGTAAAATTTCTAATTTAATCACGTTTTTTATTTAAAATCACACTAAAAGCGTCATGTGAGTATCAATGCTTTCCTCACAATGTGAATCAATTATTTTTTGAGTTGGAGTAGTGCAGCTCAGGAATTTATGAGGGATTCCTTCCAATTACCCTGGTACTTCGTACTTTTTATGGGTATTTCAAGATTCGTCGACCTGAAGCACATTTGCCATGACACATTCAACTCCCAGCTACTTAAACAGACGCTAGCTATCTATTCCAGTACTACAAGCTAGCTGTAGAGTAAGGCAGTTATCCAGTTTTTCATTAGTAGCCACGGTCGTAGACGACCACTTTTGTAATTCCGCTCAATCCAGCATGTGTTTGTTACCATATTACGTGTGCTTGCAGTCGCGGGGCGGGGCATGCGCTTTTTTGCTGTACCCGAAAAGGGAAATGTGCGTCATCTGAGACAACAAATTTGCTGTATGGTACCCGAAAAAGAAAAATGTACGTCATCTGAGACAAGATAAATCCCACTTTTCATTTCAACCAAGATAATTTCTCTGCCCAAGAAAGTTGGTGCTGGCTGACGCGTCTGACGGATCGTTTTTCTCGGTTGAAGCCGATGGCTGCAACAAGACAGACTGAGCGTCCCCAAGAATCTTCCACACTGTCAGTGATAGTAAGGCCACAACCACGACCCGCAAGGGAAGTACTGCAGGTAAACGAAACGTTATCAACAGCGGTATTTGCATCCCAAGCGTATACACAGAAACTCGGAATGCACGAAAGCCTCGAGCTCGTACTCGCGAGGTGCGTTGCAGATAATCTTCGACCAATGCCTGCGTACGAAAGTGGTAGAGCGGATTATTCCATTGATGCTGAATTGCCAATTGACGACCATGAAAGGCCAACAAGGTATAGCTACAAGTTGCATAGAGACCACAGAGCATACCTGCGGTACCAGCTAACAGACACAAGAGATCAGGCGCCACTTGCCGAAACCATTCCAGCACGTTGTACCTGGAAATATAATGCGAATACATATTGAACTCTTGCCACTGAATGCTCCAGTCCCAGTGTAAATTCTGACTGACCATTTGGTAGCAATAAACGCAAGTTATCAATGACAAGAAGGATGACATGGCAAAGAATCCCCATTCCTCCAAGGGGAGTTTCGGGCTGGTCAAGTCAAGGATATCGTCCAAGGAACCCCGTGTTGGTTCCGTGCGAGCACTGAATTTGTATTCAAGGTGATTGAACCTTTCCCCATCGCCATTTTCACTCTCCTCTTGCAGATCGTCGTCGAACGTATCGTAATAGTAAAATTGACCGTCGTCGGTTTCATTTTCTTGACGTTCCAAAGATCTTTTGCGCAAGTGAACCAGCGCCAATCCCAATGATTTTTGCGTTTCCCAAATTGATTCTCTCAATTGACTAATTTTTGAACTCCAATGATTTCGTTGTACCAGCGTGCCCTTTTGGGTTTCCTTCTTCTTGTCCTGCTCGGGCTTGGCCGCATTAATGGACATGGGTTGCAGTGGCCGGAGGATATTGTTAGAGGAATTGTTCAAATCGAACCCCCCTGATCGAAGACAAAGAACATCGATGTAGGAAGACTGTTTTTGATGCACCGGCCTCCAGAAAACCAGGAAGTTTCTTTGTAGAGATCGCTCTATCATGAAATGCATGCAGTCACAGCTTACTACGGATATTAGACACAACATTTGCACCAAGTGTGTTGTTGTCGTCCTATTGTATCGTCGCATGTCCTCTATCATTGTATACCGCATCAACCCCATTTCCCCCTTTTTCATATAACCGTTTTTCGTATACTCTTTCTTATCTTCGTATCGACTACGTTTTGCGTTTGGTAGGCAATGTATTCTTTGTGTTAGTTAACCTCTTTGTGGTCGACAGTCGACATCAATAATTTTTTGAAAACATTTTTTGTAGTTTTGAATCTTAAAACTAAGTACTCGGAGTACTTATCCTCAGCCTTATAAAAATCATGGCAAAAGCATTTTCTGGCGACGATGGAAAGGTAGAACTTGTTACGGTAACAATCACGACAGGTAGTGTTGGACAATCAATATTTCACCACGGCATCATTAAATCAACAGTTACAAGATGCAGCAAATATCCCTACAAGCAAATCGACTTTCAGCCTCTTCGGCACGCTTCTGCATGGCTGTCTTTTCGATTTCCTTTTGCTCAATCTCTTTTTTGACTTCGGCTAACGCCATCTCCTTTTCGCTCAATTCGCGCTGTTTTGCATTTTCCACTTGTTCGAGTTGCTTCTTCATTGATTCCTCAAGTTTCGCTTGTTCCGTTCTTCGCTGGGCTTCTGCTTCCATCATTTTCTTCTGAAGTGCCTCATCGGCGAGAGCACGGACACGATCAAGTTCTGCCTGGTAGGCTTCTTGCTCTTTTCGTAGTCGTTCTTCTCGAGCTGCAATTTCACTGGCGAGACGAGACTCTGCTTCACTTTCCAATTGCTTCAATGAGGCCTCACGTTCATTGCGTTCCTTTTGAATGCGAGCTTCCGCTTCCTTGAGTTGGTTTTCCATATCCGCTCGAAGAGATGCCAACAGAGCTTCCTCCTTTTTCTTCTGTTCCGCCATGGTCTGCTTCAACCGCTGCTGATGCTGAGCATTCAATTCAGAAACCTCTTTTTCCATCTGCTTCTTTGTGCGGTCTAAATCTTGTGCCAATGTCGCTAATTCCGAAGCTTTCGCCTTGACTTCAGTTTGCAATTGTGCTTCTCGTGCAATGGCCTCTTCGTACATGAGATTGGATTCCGAGACCTTTTCCAGGAAGATTTGATCCGCGTCGCCCTTTTGTTTCCAAAAACTTTCGACGATTTCGTCTGCGGCAGGGCCCCGAGCCTGGCTCTTGAAACTCGAAAGCAATTGATGGAACAAGACCTGAAAATCAGAAACGGACATTGCACCGGGATCACTGCGAATGGCAGATTGAACTGGCGAATACATCTGAACGGATAACGCTTCACAGCTTGCACGCGAACGCTTTCGATTCTCTGCTAACCAAAGTGTCAAGGCAGAAGTCTTGTTGGATTGGTCCGTGGTTTGCCTCTCTAAGGTTGCCAGTGCTTGACTCAAGATCGATCCATTCGGAACAGTATTTTCCAAATCCTGATGAAGTTGCTGGGAAACATGCTGACTCGTTTGGATCAGTTCGTCTACTTCCGCAACGCCCGCCAATTTCTGGCTGTCGATGAGGTTCTTAAATTTACCACCAACTTCTGCTGTGATGGGAATGATTGCAGATTCTGTCAATCTTTCATTCTTATTAGTAGGCAAGACCGCCCGAAGCGTCGAATTGAAAAAATCGTTCGTTTGGTGAAGTTTTGTCGCGTCACTACCATGATCGTCCTCCATGATGTTGTTGAAGACAGGACTGGCATCCATATATTCCTTCATGGCTTGTTCATACTTCTCCACAGAATCATGTACCTGTTCATTGGCCAATTTCTGCAATAATTGGTGCTGAATGTCGGGTAGGTTTGGTATGTTGGCGTCACTGTTGACCAAATCTTGGACCGTGTCCAACCATTTTGCATACAAACTTCCACTGGGAAATCGAGACTTGTGACCACTCTTGTCGTTGTTGTTCCCGAATGGTAACAATCCTCCCCAACCCTTCTTTTCATTCTTTCGACCATTCTTCTTGGAAGTACCGCCATTATCGTAATCTTTACCTGCTGCCAATTGGAAGGGTCTGGCTTCTTCTAGGCACTGTAGAACCACCGTATGAATTTCTTGTTGAAACTCATCTTGCAAGTCTTCAAAGGGAATCTTGCCCAAGTGTGCCATTTCATCTGGTGCAAAACTGGTCCCGTCCTTGCGTTGTGGATACCGTACCGCAAGGGCATGAAACGAGGCAAAATCATGCAGTAAAGAATCCGCGATTTCACCTTCTGGTCCTCCACGGTGATTGCTGTTACTGGCAGCGGCAGGTGCCAGGACTCGTTCTAAAATATATTCCTTGAGCGTGTAGGGTTCTGGTGGAATATCATTATTATTATTGTTGTTGTTGTTGGGTTTTAGTGGCATTTGCAAAAAGTAATCTCGAAACACCCAAACAAAGGATGGAAAGTCGGTCCGACTGGAAGGCGGCAATCGTTGGCGGAGGGTTTGCAAGTACTGCAAAAAATGCAAACTACCCCGATCCGGATGACTGGTATTGTTGAACAAGAAGACGCTGGAAATTAATAAACAGGTCAAGGCAATGCGTACATCGTGCGTGGTACCACCACTATTACTGGCAGACGAACCGCTGCTAGGGTCGCCCATGCCTTCACAATCCAACACGACCTTGATGGTTCCCGATCGTTTGCACTTGAGGGCGGTTGTCGAGATCCAAATTCCCCGTGTACATCCTTCGAGAGTGGGTCCAATTTCAAAAGCTGTCTCTGAAGTCGATTGAGTTTTTGCTGTTGTTGTTGTAGAGCTTGATCTGTCGGGAAAGAAACGACTCATCAACAGAGATTTTCCGGTGCGATAGGGTCCCAAACAAGCAATGGCAGAAATGCCACCACTGGTATCTTCGAGCTGTTCCAGCATTTCCATTCCTGCCTCTGGAACCAGTACGAGTTGGGAGCTGGTATCGTTGTTGTTGTCTTTCTCTTCTTCTTCTTTTGCAAGATGTTCATCATTGTTATTGATATGATTAGCATTATTTTCCTTGTCCGTTCTGCTTTCATCATTCTTCTTTTTTGTGGGTGTTTTCTCGCGAATCGTATTGGTGGTTGGATCGTAGACGAAATTACCTGGAAGGAACAAGGGAAGACTACCAAACGGTTTGGAGGATAATGAAATCACATCGTGATCCTCTTGTAACGACAACGACGATGACATGTTTTTTTTTCTTGTTTGGCTTGTTTTCTGGTATGGATTTTTGTGTTTGTGGATACACCAAACAACTACAGTTGCAACTATCTCGAGTACTGTACTACTGTACAACCACCAGCCAGTAGGTAGTACACGAGTGCACGTAGT
>Ga0100380_10007382_pt1 | contig 11007 bp, 8 predicted proteins | sample CryGeymeta201504_FD_80417 | JGI IMG/M metagenome (GOLD analysis project Ga0100380, IMG submission 80417) | Groundwater microbial communities from Crystal Geyser aquifers in Utah, USA - Crystal Geyser metaG 2015-04 | ecosystem: Environmental > Aquatic > Deep subsurface > Groundwater | place: USA... | reverse complement strand
GTTTCTTCCATGTTTTATCTGTTGCTTTCATCAAGTATACGTCCATTGCTTGATCAGAAACACTGCTGTTGACATACGCGCCCCATTGTACCCAATAATCACTGAAAATGTCTACTTCGAGAAAAACCGAACCATTTTGAGGAAGCTGAAGTGAGCCATTGGTTCTAATGGTAGCGTTGGTTACTGTATCTGATAAAAACATGACACCTGCTCCTTCCCCATATTTTACAAAATTGGCATCGGCACTGCGAATAAATGGTGCGTTTGAAGCGCTTGTAGAACTTACGCGATCATCACCATCTTCAAAATCTTCTATAAGTAAAACTTCAAGTTGAGTACTGTTTTTATAGCGTGTAACTGGTTCTAATACAATGGTTTGGTCCGAAGTTAACTCCATTTCAAACGTATCGGCATCGTAGTATAAATAGCGGTCGCGTAGGGCAGAAGTTCCGCTAACTATGATTCCTGGAGCCACCACCACTTGGTGTGTGCCTTCTTTCAATACTGGAATTCGAGCAGGAAGTTCGAAAGTACCGATGCGTTCTCCGTCTATTGTCAACCAAACATCTTGAATGTCTGCATTCAGATCTCCTTCGTTTAAAAGAGGGTTGTCTACCATGGTGAACGAATTCACCTCTATCCAAGCAGGAAGTTGCTCTTCAGCATTGAAAAGTTCGCAGCTGCTTAGTAAAAGGACAATAAAAAAAAGGCTGAGTAGTGGTTTAGTTCTATAGGTCACTGAGCTACATTAATAGTAAATACACGAAACGACTAAAAGCCATTTTTAGTATCTACTTTTTTCAGGACGCGAAAATAGAATTCGAAAAGTTTAATTGATCTAAAATTTGATGTGCCACTTGTATAGCCAAGTAACCATCCTCAACTGTTACTAAAGGCTTGGTATTGTTATAGATAGAATCTGCGAACGTTTCTAATTCGCGCTTAATGGCGTTGTAATCTTCCACTTTTGGTTCATCAAATACCAATTGTTTTGAAGGTTTTCCGTTTCCAGGCTCGATAATCATTGCAAAAGGATTGCTTTCATCGGCTTCTTCAATATTTACGATCTTAGATTTCTTGTTCAGAAAATCTACAGTGATGTAAGCATTACTTTGGAAAAACCTCGATTTACGCATGTTTTTCAATGAAATTCGGCTCGCAGTTAAGTTCGCAACGCATCCATTATCAAATTCTAGTCTTGCATTACAAATGTCTGGAGTGTCGCTAATCACAGCCACTCCGCTCGCACTGGTTTTTCTCAAGTTGGCTTTTACAACACTAAGTACGATGTCGATATCGTGAATCATCAAATCCATGACTACCGAAACATCGGTGCCACGTGGGTTAAATTGAGCCAATCGATGTGTTTCTACAAACATCACCTTGTCAAAATGCGATTGCACTGCGCTAAATGCAGGATTGAATCGTTCAACATGACCAACTTGAGCTTTTACTTGTGCTTCGTGTGCCAAATCAATCATTTTCTTGCCTTCTTCCAACGTGTTGGTCATGGGCTTTTCAATGAAAATATGCTTGCCATTTCTAAGGGCATACATGGCACATTCAAAATGCGATAGAGTGGGAGTAACAATGCTAACGGCATCACTAGCGTCAATCAGTGCTTCGAGCGATTCAAAAGCCTTTAAACCATATTGGTCTATCGCAGCTTTTGAGATGATCACATCTGGATCGTAAAATCCTATCACATCAAACTTTTCGGTGAGCTCTAACGAAAGCTTGATATGTATTTTTCCCAAATGCCCCGCACCTAGTATGCCCAACTTTATCTTTTCCATATTCAGGATTCTTAAACAAAAGTCTTTTCAAATAAGCTTGTGTCGATAAACAATTACACTTTAAGTGAACATTCCATTGTCGAAATGGATAATTTCGGGGCCGAAATGCAAGATACTTTAAAACACAAGGGTTTAAGAAAGAGGCTCGTTGAAGAGCTTCGCGAAAAAGGTGGGATTAGCGAAGAGGTTTTAGCCGTTGTGGGCGAATTACCAAGACATTTGTTCTTTTTCGACACCGTTTTTCTTGATTACGCTTACGCGGATAAAGCCTTCCCTATTGGTGCTGGGCAAACCATATCTCAACCATATACTGTAGCTTTTCAAACCACATTGTTGGATGTCAAAAAGCGTGAAAAAGTATTAGAAATAGGCACGGGTAGTGGTTATCAAACGGCAGTGCTTTCGAAACTAGGCGCCCGTATTTATACCATCGAACGCCAAAAAGCGCTTTTTGATAAATCCAGTGTTTTGCTCGAAGAATTGCATGTAAAAGCCCGCACATTTTATGGAGATGGATACAAAGGCAAGCCTGCTTTTGCTCCGTTTGATAAAATCTTAATTACTTGTGGCGCACCAGAAGTACCGGTTGCATTGCTTGAGCAACTTAAAGTTGGCGGACGCATGGTAGTGCCTGTGGGCGAAATTAATGGTGTGCAAACAATGCTAGTGGTTGATAAAATTGGCGAGCACGAATATGAAACATCAGAACATGGCTCATTTACTTTTGTGCCGATGCTGCAAAATACTGACAACGTTTTTTAGTCTATCAAAATAAAGCAAGCGCATTGACGTTTGCTCACAAACGCTAACGCTACATGAAAAACTTCATACTATCTGCAATCTTATTGTTGATCTACACAGGAATCTTTGCTCAAACAGATTCAAACAGCACTGCAAGTCCATTTTTTCCTGAATCAAAAGATGTTGGAGTTGTTGGAAACGTAAGTGGATTGATCAATGCCATTCAAGCAACCAACAGAACGGATTTAAGAAGTCAAAGCGCTGTAACCTTGAGGTATGTATACAATGATAAATTGACTTTCAGACTGGGTTTGGCTCCTAAGGTTGATCGCCATTCTACACTTTCAACCGACAGTGTTGGAAAGGATCAAGTGCGTTTTGATAGCACTGCCACCCAATCTTCCATTTCGTTTAGACCAGGAGTAGAATATCATTTACGCGGAACCAAAAGACTCGATCCTTACATGGCTGCCGATCTTGAATTTGGAATCGTTGGCGGTCTGAAAATTGGCTCATCTACTAACGTTACTGATACTACAGGAACTTCAAGTCTTACACGAACCATCACAGAAGATGGTGGCTTTTCTTTTGGTGCTAAATTGAGCTTAGGAATGAACTATTTCGTTACTAAAAAGCTTTTTGTTGGGGCAGAATATGGACTTGGCTTTTATTCAATAGCCACAGGCGGAGATCGTCAAGAAGTGGCGCAATTTGAGCCAGTAAGCGGAAGCGCACAAACAGATAGAATTTTGAGTTCAACCAGAGTAACCAATTCAAGCATGTTTGTAGATCCTATGATTCAACTCACGATTGGTTATTTCTTCTCAACCAAATAATATGAACCTAGCAGCGCGTTTTCTTTTTATAATTTTAGGTCTTTCACTTTTTTCTTGTCAAAAGGGGGAAGATGACCCAAAGTTTACGCTGCTTACCAGAACGAATAGACTTGCAGGCGAATGGATGGTAACGAGCTACTCTTTTGTAACTTCAGATTCTAGTGCCACCCTCAATGGTGATTCACTTGTTACTACTGATGCTGATAGTTTGACTTCCGCCAAGGCTTTTGAATGGAAGTTTACATTTGATAAAAGCGGAGCTTACGTTAGCGAAATAACGGAGCTAAATGGTCCAGATGCAACGCTAGATAAATTGATCACCACCATTTCTGGCGATTGGGAATTTGCTGGAGCAAATAATCAAAAATCGAAATCGCAACTGGTTTTGATTGAAAGTGAATTCAAACAATCATCGGGTGTAGAGGGCAGCAATATTGCTGTTTTTACTACTTCTGGAAATACCACTGCGCACATCTATCATATCAAAGAGCTGAGAGACAATAAGATTGTGCTTACGCAAAATGAAGTGGTTTCAGATCCTTTTAGTTCGTTTACAACGGAGGTAAATTTGGTGTTGGAACCTATTGCTGATTAACTAAGAAAATTTCTTTAGTCTGTCCAATTGTCGCTTAGTGTCTTTGTCTCTGATGGAGTCGCGCTTATCATAGATTTTCTTACCCTGTGCCAACGCAATATTTAGCTTGGCGATTCCCTTTTCGTTAATATAAAGTAAGGTAGGGATAATGGTCAAACCTTTTTCGTTGACTTTCTTTTGCCATTGCTTCAATTCTTTGCTGTTTAGAAGCAGTTTGCGCACTCTTTTTGGCTCATGATTGGCGTAGGTGCCAAATTCATATTCTGCGATGTGCATATTCACGATAAAAAGCTCATCATTTTTAAATTGGCAAAAGCCTTCTTGAATACTTGCTTGGCCAGTTCTGACACTTTTTATCTCGGTCCCAGTGAGCATAATACCAGCGGTTAGCTTATCAATAAGCTCAAACTCATATGAAGCTTTCTTATTTTTTATTCTGATATCGTTGCTCATTTCACTTGCAAAGGTGACAATATAGCCGTTTTTGTCAAGCTATAAATAAGTAGTTGAAGTAAAATTCTAAAAAGTTCAGGGCATAAAAAAACCTCAGTGTTTACTGAGGTTTTCTTCTGGTTTGTGACCCGGCTGGGATTCGAACCCAGGACCCATACATTAAAAGTGTATTGCTCTACCAGCTGAGCTACCGAGTCTTTCCCGTTTAGCGGGGTGCAAATATAAATTCATATTTTAGAGTTCCAAACCCAAAATGAAAAATTCTCGAATTAATTTAAAATTACCTCGGATTGTTCCAAAAATCTAGGGCTTGATTGCCTACTACATTGGTGCTGGTGCCTCTTAAATTTTCAGAATAGATAACGTTTCCAGCTCCATTAATTGGTTCGTCATTACCATTGGGAGACAACAATTTAGATGATAATTTCATGTACCATTGATCGTCTTTGTATTCGCCTGGCACATTAGAATGAAGCATGATGTAGTCATCTAAGCCAAGGGCAGCGCTATAAAAAACAAACTTGGCGTCACTTTTTGATGGAACGGAATAATAGTGCCAAATTTCATAAGGATAATTGTCTGCACTGTATGGTACTTTTACTATCGTGTTTGGTTTTCCATATTGTAAATACACTCTTCCGCGATCAGTAGAACAGCCATTGATTCTGCTTACTCTATACTTTTCTCGCACTAAGTCAACATCTACATTGTATTCTTTGTAAGCCGTTTCAGGGTCCATGTTGCTTCGGTTTTGCCAATAGCCATATAGAAAACCACGCAGTTCGGTGGTATCTCCATTTTCCCAATTTTTATCGATGTAATCTTTTTCAAAGGTTGACGCCCTCGGTCTCAAGCAATAAACCACCATTCGCAGCGAATCTTCATCTATATCCATGACAAATGTCTTTTTAATCATTTCCAGCTGATTTGAATCACCGAAATCAAGATTGTTAAATCGGTTGATGGCGATTTTCTTACTTGCAAATACTTCGTTCGTTCTGTTTCTAGCTTCAATGCTCAAAATGTAATTTCCAGAATAAAGTGTTTTTAAATCGATGGTCGAAAACAACACATCTATTGTCTTTGCTTTTTTTCGTTTGAAAAATTGAAGGTTATCTATCACTTCATCATTTTGTGAATTGATGATTTTGGTATTGATAATGTAATCTTCGTTTTCGCCTAAGAATTTATCCGCATTGTAAAATTCAGTGTAAAAAGTAAGGGTGGTATCTACTGGACTGTAGAAATTGCTCACTCGAGGAACCATGTCTAAATTTCCACGTGTCAATACGCTTCCTTTTTTGCTCGGAGTTGCACTTTGCACCAGCATCACATCGCTAAAAAAAGCTTCGAAATTTGATTCCTCTACCTTGATATCTATTGCTTTGACGCTAGAGTCTGATCTATGGTTTAGATCAATCAGTTTCATGGTAAGTTTATAATCGCCATAAGGCAAAACAAAGCGTTGTAAGTCTAAAAAATCTTGAAGTTGATTTACGGTATCACTCGTGATTGGACTTTGTACAAGTGTTTTACTCCAATCTATGGTTTTGCCGTTTTGTTCGAAAATGTAGGTCAATTCTATCTGCGCTTGAAAACCACCTTCTACTTGACCATATGTTAGAGAAACACTGTTAAATAGGATGCTGGTTTCAACGTATGGTTCGAGTTTGCTATTATGAAAAACATTGTGTTTGAAATATGCGTCAAGCGCGAACGATTGAAAACTCAGCATGCAAAAACATAAAAGGGAAAATAATCTCATGGCACAAAATTTATCAAATTTAATAACGAGCCAGCAGCTGTTGCGCTATTTCTAGATTATGGTAATAAGTAGAAGAAGGAAGGTAAGTTTGTCTTTCGCAAAAATCACTTCAGCTCGGCAAATGGATCGCTGCTTACAAGTTCTTCTAACACTTGAGAAGTCGCCAAATCGCTAATTGCAATGGTGATCGGACCAAGTGAATGAGCATTCGGAAGCCAAGCACCAGTTCGAGTTTCTGTCCAATCGCTCCAACTTGCTTCTAAACCGCCAATTGGAATAATACTCACCCACATTTCGTAAGAAACGGGTCGGTAGTTATCGTCTAAATTCCATAAGTAAGTATCGCCCGGAGTAACGCCACCGCTGCTGTATTGCACCATCACATGTTTGCCTGGCTTGCCTTCAATTAAGTATCGGGCAGTTCCCGGATCAAAAAGTTTAGTGTGCGCGCAAAGCCAGAAACTATCGTTACAGAAAAACTCCCAAGCCTTTTGAACCAATTTAGATTTTTCATCGCCATCTAGCATTCGTCCATTGGTGAATGCCACACTGCGCTGTAAGTTTTGAGTGTAAAGTAAAACTTCATCATCATCCCATTTTACTTGCACATAATTGCGTTTTTTATCCCATAAAAAATGGTGATTAGCCGCAAATGTCCATTTCACAAACCGAGTTGTTTCCCAAGCCGCAGCATTTGTCGCTACCAAAACTTTTTTTGCCACTTCGTCAGCCAGTTCAATATTTGTTCCTTCAGGTTTAGGCTTGTCTAAGAAATAGATGGCCGCACCACCTATTAAACAGAGCGTTAAAATCAATATCAAGAGGATGCGTAAAACTTTCTTCAAAACTGGAGGTTTACTGTTACTTGTGTGTTGCGAATGTACAATTTGCATAGGGCTACAAAATATAATTTGGAACGATGAAACCAATATTTGAATTCGACTGTTTTGTATGATTCAATTGAAGAACTTCGCAGCCAGTTGGGACAATGATTTTATTTGACGAACAAACCATAATTGATCTTGAGTTTTCGGTAGTAAGAGACATGCTGATTGAAGCGTGTATAGAAAATACGGCCAGAGAACGAATGCGGATTATAAAACCGCTGAATACACCAAATGAGGCAGCCAAAGAGCTCGATTTAGCCCATGAATTGCTATGTGTAAAGCAGGAAGAATCTGAATCTCCACGTATCGAATTTGAAGAACTAAAGGCTGAAATTCAGCGTTTAGAAATCAAAGGTGGCGTGCTAGATTTAGAAGGTTTTGTGAAATTGCTTGATGCTTCTAGTCTCGGAAACGAGCTGGTAGTATTTTTTGATAAGAGAGAAGAAAGCTATCCTAATTTGGTGGAACTCACTAATGAGCTGTATTTTACCAATCATATTATAGATCCCATCGAGAAAGTGCTTGACAAGCGCCTTCAAGTAAAAGATGATGCCTCTGCTGAGTTGTTCAAAATACGCTCGCAGATAAGATCGGTGCGAAAGCAAATCAACCGAAACTTTGATAAGGTGTTGCGCAAGCTTCAATCGCAAGGCATTTTAGGTGATACAACCGAAGCTTACCTAGATAATAGAAGAGTGCTTTCGGTGATTTCAAATCAAAAAAGATCGGTTCCCGGTAATGTATTGGGTTCGTCTAATTCGGGTAGTTTGACTTATATAGAACCACACGAAAATGTGCCGCTCAACTATGAATTAGAAAACCTTTTGGACGATGAACAAAAGGAAATAAGAAGGATTTTTCTAAAGCTGACCAATGATTTGCGTGGCATGCTGCCGCTGATCAAATCTTACCAACATGTATTTACAGAACTTGATTTTATTCAAGCTAAAGTGCGTGTAGGTATGCGGATGAAAGCCAGCAAACCAGCCATGTCTGATGATCAAACCATTGAGTTGATTGATGCATATCATCCGCTGTTGCTTATGGCAAACAATGAGATGAAGGTGAAAACGCTACCGCAATCGTTGCTGCTTGATAAGTTTTGCCGCATGTTGGTGATTTCGGGCCCGAATGCGGGTGGTAAATCCATTACCTTAAAAACGGTGGGCTTGCTGCAATTGATGTTTCAAAGCGGTTTGCTGATTCCTGCTGATCCAAGTTCTAAGTTTGGCTGGTTTCATGCCATTTTAAGCGACATTGGCGATAATCAATCTATTGCAAATCAGTTGAGTACTTATAGTTATCGCTTAAAGCGAATGAAGTACTTTTTAGAAGTAGCGAATAGAAGATCGCTCTTGCTTTTAGATGAATTTGGTACAGGTTCTGACCCAGATTTGGGTGGAGCTTTGGCCGAAGTATTTTTTGAAACGCTTTACAACAGAAAAAGCTTTGGCGTGATTACCACGCATTATAGCAATATAAAATTGAAGGCTTCTAAACTTCGTAATGCGCAAAATGCCAGTATGTTGTTTGACAAAGAATCGCTTGAACCCTTGTATCGTTTATCGTTGGGCCAACCAGGTTCTTCTTTCACGTTTGAGGTGGCGCAAATCAACGGAATTGACCAAGAGTTGATTGAAGATGCTAAAACCCGACTCGATATTCGAAAAGTAGAGTTGGATAAGTTGATTGCCGATTTACAAAAAGAGAAGTCTCAAATTGACAAACTCAACATTCAGAACAAAAAGGCTAGGGAAGAGGCAGATGCAGCAAAATCTGAGTTCGAAGCTTTGCAAGAACACTTTGAAGCCAGATTAGACAAACAACAGGAGATGATTGATAAGAATAATCGCCAGTTGAATTATGGAAACAAAGTGGAGCAATTCATTGAAAAATACAATCTGAAATCTCATAATAAAGAACTGTTTGGCGAAGTGAAGAAATTCCTAGCCATTGAAAAGACAAAGATTGAAGACAGAGCAAATGCGCTGAAACTAAAAGCTGAGAAAAAGGCCAGCGCGCCTAAACCCAAGCGTCAGAAAGAGAATTTACAGAAGAAAAAACCAGTGAAACCTGTGATTTTGGGTTCGAATGTTAGGTTGAAAAACAGTTCGCAGCAGGGTCAAGTGGTGGAGATTAAAGACAAAGATGCCGTGGTGCTTTTTGGAAACTTCAAGACCAAGACAAAGGTGGATGATTTGGAAGTGGTTTAATCAAGCACTGTAACCGTTCCCCTAAACTCTTTCATTTCTCCTTTTTCATTTTCAAGGATCAAAACGTAAAAGTAGGTTCCACTTTTTACGCGCTCGCCATTGACATAACCATCCCAGCAAAACGACTGGTTTTGAGTGCGATAAACTTCTGTACCCCAACGGTTGTAGATGTTTAATTCAACCAATTTTCCGAAAGAAATTGTCGGACACCAAGTGTCGTTTATTCCATCAGCATTTGGGGTGAAAACATTACTGATACTGACTTTGGTTTGGCAGTTTGCCGAAAGCATTATCGTATCTACAAAGTAGCAACCGTTGGTGTCGTAAACTTCTAGCTGAACAACACCTTCTCGGTGCGCTAAAAATGGATTTTCAGTCGAAATTCCATTCCACGAAAGTGAATCAAAAGCAAAACTGCTAGGCAGCAGTTGGATTGGATTTATGTCGCATAAACTGCGCGTTTCAGGCGCAATAATACCAATAGGTTCGGCATTGCGATACACGAAACTATCGCTTAAGTTGACGCATTTATTCTTGAGCGTTAACACATAAAGTCCTGTTTGATCTACGGTTTCATAAGAGCCGATTTTGCCTGTATTCCAACTGTAGTTGAATACGAAATTGGTGTCTTCATAACCAATTTCGAAAGGCGCAGAAAGGCTGCACTCAAAGCTGTCTTTGGGTAATGAAAACGCAAAATTGGTGTCGAAAGCTTCAATGAAAATGGTGTCAGAAAGTGTTCCGCACAGGTTGGTCGCTTCAAACCAAAATGGGCCGTCCGCTTTCGCGAAAATGCTGCTTGCAAGTTCGCCAGTACTCCAAAGTGCATCACTGCCATCTACAAGTGCTTCGATCAGAATGGAGTCATTTTTACCGCAATAAAGAGCACTTTCGATCAGTGCAGATTCCAATACAAACTCGTTGTTCAATTGCATGCTGTCGCTCTTGGTGCCACATTCGTTGGTCACTTCAATCCAATAAAATCCTTCAGTCGAAAAACTACGAATGGGCGAGGAGTTGCCATTTTCCCAGGTGTATGAAGCTGTTCCGGTGGCTGTTACATCAAGTGTAAATGAAGTTGTGTCGCAGATTGTAGTGTCGCTTGGCAAATTCAATGTTGGCGGAATTCCAGATTTGATTCCAACTATGGCGGTGTCAGTAGTGTCGCCACAAGCATTGCTCAAAGTAAGCCACACCAATTCTATACCATAAGAGGTGTACGTTGTGTCGTGCGAGCCATTGCTCCAAGTGTATCCTGCCAACTGAAAATCAGGATCGAAGGTGAAAGAATCGCCCAAGCAAATGGTTGTATCTGGCCCAAGGTCAAGATCAGGAATATCATTGACCACTTCTATGTAAATGGAATCTCTAAAATAGCACGGCTGATACCAAATATCTACCCAATACCAACCCGTTTGGTTTACGGTTTTAAGAGTAGGCGAGGTGCCATCAAACCATTCGAAACAGGAATTATACCAGCTTGCGCTCAGCGTTAAATCATTTCCTTGGCAAATGGTAGTGTCTGAACCCAACAAATTATCAGTGACATTCCAAATGATGGTATTTCGATAAAACGTGTCAATTCTATTTTCACGATAAGCGATTAATTGAACATTGTAAGTATCAGGAACTGAGTAATAATGTTGAGCGTAAATGCTTGTGCTCGCATTTAATATTCCGCTTGACGGATCATCAAAATTCCATTTTACAGAATCTAAACG
>Ga0100380_10007381_pt1 | contig 11007 bp, 7 predicted proteins | sample CryGeymeta201504_FD_80417 | JGI IMG/M metagenome (GOLD analysis project Ga0100380, IMG submission 80417) | Groundwater microbial communities from Crystal Geyser aquifers in Utah, USA - Crystal Geyser metaG 2015-04 | ecosystem: Environmental > Aquatic > Deep subsurface > Groundwater | place: USA... | reverse complement strand
CTTTGTATGATGTGTGGTGATGGAGCGAATGTGAGTGCTTGTAATCTAAACAATGGCAATTGTTCCCTTTTTGCGTCGCTTGCGTCTAACAGTGATTGCTTTTTTTACAGGATGTCGGTGCACTGAAAGAGGCCGACGTTGGCGTTGCTCTTCTTACGGGCTTTGGAGACCTCAACGTAGACAGGTCTGACGAAAAGGATGAATCGGAGGAACCAGAGAAGAAGGAGCCTGAAGTCACGGCTATTATGAGCCAAGACGTGCTGAACCAGGTGCGCCAACTGCCTGTAAGTTTGATTAAGATGAAGATCAAGGCTCTGGGTGTTGATCCTAGCAAGTATCCCGATTTGGTTGAGAAAGAAGATTTGGTTCAGCTCTATAAGATCAAGGCACGCGAAATGGCTGTCAAACGACATGACATGAAGAATCGCAAGGACCTAACCACCATGACCAAGGCTGAGAAACAAGCAGAGCAAAAGAGACTCATGGCAGAAAAGCAACAACGTATGATGGAACGTGTAAAGGAATTGGAAGCGCAAGGTGTGTCGTTTGCTCAGTTCAGAGCAATGAAAGAATTCATGAGCGAAGAAATGGCGGAAGGAAAGAAAAAGAAGGCTGCTATGTCAAAATATCGTGGCATCGAAGGCTCCGCGGCAACCCTGGCGTCGCAACTGGAGGAAATGGACACTGGCGACATGCCAGTTGTTAAGTTGGGCGATGCCAGTATCGCCGCTCCTTTCACGAGCAAAATGCCGAGTATTCGTAACTGCGTTGACATTGTTCGACAAGGTCGTTGTACTTTGGTGTCGAGTATTCAAATGTACCAAATCCTGGCTTTGCAAAGTTTGATTAGCTCGTACTCTCTTTCGGTTTTGTATCTTGATGGTGTTAAGTACGGCGACACACAAATGACGGCATTGGGGCTTTTAGGGTCTGTAAGCTTCATGAGTGTCTCGCGGTCGAAGCCACTGGATCGACTCTCGAAAGTCCGTCCCTTGACTTCCATTTTCCACCCATCGCTCTTCATCAGTCTCTTGGGTCAGTTTGCCATCCACTTGGCTACGATGGTTATTGCTGTACAACGAGCAAAGGGACATTTGGAGCCTGATTACGAACCCAACCTCGACGGAACATTCAAGCCTGGTATTCTCAACACGGTCGTCTTTCTGGTGAGCGGCGTACAACAAGTGACAGTCTTTGTGGTGAATTTACAGGGTCGTCCTTTTATGACTGGAGTGACGGAAAATCGCCCTCTTTTGTACAGTCTCTTGATGACCTTTATTCTCGTCTTTATGTTTGCCAGTGAGTCTGTTCCGGCTATGAATCGCTATTTCCAATTGATCCCCTTTCCAGACGAAGCGACGCGCGACTTTATTGTGACAATTTTGGTCATTGACTTGGTTGCCACTTACAGCTTTGACATTTTGATGAAATTTATTTTTGCCCGCGATATTTTGATTGCGAGCTTCAAGGAGACTACTTGGTCAGATATTTTTAAGATTGCGAGAACCTTTGCATTTATTTGCTTTTTGATGTACACATTTTTGGGAAGCGACGAGCAATGGGAAGAAATGGAAAGGGTCATGGCCGAATTGGACGTCAATTATGGATTTGAGAATGCGACGGACCCTGTTGAAGGTGCCGCCGACACCATAAAGGATTGTGTCGGTGATGTATGCGAAGCTGTGGCAGGAGTTGTGGAAAATATTACGAACGCCATACATGACGAATTTTAGAAAAGTTTAGTTTCTAATGGAGCATTCAACTTCTACTTAATTAAACTTCGCAAAAAGTGGTCTGACGTTCGCAAAAAGAGTCGGCTGGCCCTGGATTTGATGTTTCGATGACATTCGTGGTTTTAAAGTCCGGCTTTCTTCATTGCTAATTTTGTCTCCATTCCTTCGTGTGTTGCTCTCGCTCTCGTCCAGGCGCTCAGCGATGGGTTTTGTCTTTAAATAACACCATCAGCACGCATATTTCCTGAACGCATAATGGTGGATCCTTCCTCCTTCATGGGTGGTAAAGCTGTGCCTTGCAGGTACCCCTTTTGCCCTTGTGCATAATGAAGGTATTCCAAGAACATTTTGGATTGCAAAAAGACATCAACACCCCAGACATATGGGTACATTTCGTCAGTTACGGTACATGCCACATCCGCGCCATTCACTTCGGCCACACCGTACAAGCGTTCTTCGAATCCGTAAGTCAGGGTCAGTGCCTTCCAACCGCGTAGCTGTCCCGAAATTTCCCAGAGAATATCACTGGCTTCCTCGTAATAATATTGGGCCACATTGGCGACACTGGTAGGCTCCTCTCGTACCACTCCCAGCAAATGGAAAATAGCATCGGCGCAACTGGCTTCCCACATGGCTCGTCGCCAATCGCGATAAAAGTCGGCCTTGCAAATCACGTCGTTGCGCAGCATCCGTTCGGAAATGGCTCCGGCCCATTTACCCGTGGCGGTGCACTGTCCTCCCCACTTTTCTTCTCCGTTTTCGGCCATGCCCAGCTTGACACCAATGTCCTGGACGCGCTTGTCTTCGGTGAACCTCAGTCCCGTAACGAGGACCTGCGTCTGTCCCTCGCGGGAAAATCCGTACTCTTGCAAGACCTTTTCGATATTGCCGTAGACCAGTCCTCCGCTCATGAAAACGAAATCGTCAGCACGTTGCAAGTACGATTCTGGTAGATTGACCAAAAATTCGGCAATCCGATTGGGTGGCAGCGTAATGTAAATTGGATATTCCGTATTGCCTTCCATCTGGTCGGGCAAATCTTGGTAGGGTGATATGGCGATATCGTCACCCATACCCATCGTGTACAGTGCATCGGCCAGGTGGCAGTAGGTTTCGGGTTCCACAATAATGACCGATGCTTGATCCCGTGCCATATCGGGAGTTAGTTTGCCCGTGTCTAGGAAATTTTGGTATTCTTTGACTGCCTTTGGATCTGACCAAGTAGCCATGTGAAGCGCTGTCTTGGAGGATGCAAAATTGGTAGCAGCAGCAGCAGCAGCACCAGCACCATCACAAGTCTTCCACGAGGTTGAATAAATAGTGGATACTACTGGTGTATTCAATGTGAAAGCAGCGACTCCTGTGAGAGTCAACAAAGAAACGACGGCTCGGAAGGAATTCATATTATTATTTCTTCGGCAGGGGAGTGGAGGGGATAGTATTATATAATATTATAATGTATTTACTTCTTCTTCTGGAAGAATATTATAAATATTATAATCCTTTTTTTATCTCGGCAGCAGCAGGAGAAAAGGAAATGTGAAATTATACCTGGTAAGCGTTCCAAAATAATAATCTTGGAGATCCGATGTTCAACTCTTCTTTGTTGACTTCTTTGCGTCGTCGTGTGTGTCGTCTTCGAAAAGATTACCACTCTTTTAGTTTAATTTGCCAGTGATGATGAATGGTCTTCGTCTCATTAACAAAAATTTTATCATATCTGTTGATGGCATCATGTATGGACGTACTACTAGTAGACTACTCCGAGTACTAGCTAGTATCAGTTTAGTAGTACCACCATGGTATCATTGTTACCTCTATGATTATTTTTTCCATGAAGAACAATTTGGTTCTTCACTACTACTACTACTACTACTACTAGTAGCTAGCTAGCTAGAGATAGTACGTAGTACCAGGTAGTACGTCACATCTTGTTTGGTATTGTTGTAGCAACAAGTGCGTAAGTCACGAGCAAGATTGAAAGGTTGAAGGATGTGAGAAATAAAAAATGAAATTCATTCGTTGATTCTTCTGTCCGAGCTTCTGATTTTGTGTGGCTCTCATCCATCAATCGGTGGCAACTTTGGCATCCCGTTGCTTCTTCGCGATATTATTATTATTAGTCTAGTTGTTTTTGTTTTTGTTGTTCATGCGTGAAGGAACATCATCACAAAACATCGAGGAAAAAAAAAGAAAAAAAAAAAACGGAAAACAAGAATTTCGCTGTTACTCCAAACTACCCAGTCAGCCAAGCCAAGCCAAACCAAGCCAAACCAATCAGTCGAAGATCAAGTCTCAACTGCAGAATCAGATTGGTGGGACAAAGCAGCAAAACTTTTAGAGTGATGAAGCTGTCTTTGATCGGATTGCTCTTGCTAATGGTACCGCAGCTGCGGGTCGAGTCATTGGTTCATGACCACCACAAGTTCCGTTCAGAATATCCGAAGCAAAGGCAACAAACGACCGACCTTTGGGGACATGGTCGGAGCAACACGGATCATGATTCGGATAGTACTACTGCTTCCACGTTCCACCGTAGTCAAAGAAGAACAATGTTGAAACAAATCCTGTTGTTGCCACAACCACTTCTTTTGCTACTGCTGTCCTCCACGTCCAGTGTTCGTGCCCTGTCTCCTCAGGATGCCGCAACAGCTTACGATTCGTACGCGTCTACGTACGATGATTTGGATGGAGGATCAGTTGCGGCTCTTTTCGGGATCGATCAAGCTCGTACGGAACTGTTGAGTCAAGCCAGAGGACACGTATTAGAATTGGCTGTGGGAACCGGTTTGAATTTGAACAGCTACAATCCACAACAACTCACATCACTAACGTTGGTCGATATCTCCGAGGGGATGCTGCAAGAAGCCAAAACACGTGTCAAGTCCATACCGCAGTTGCAATCGATTCCCATTACCTTCGTCAAGGCCGATGCTACGTCACAACTGACCGAATTGTTCGGTACCAATACTTTTGACACCGTCGTGGATACGTTCTCCTTGTGCGTTTTTGGCAATCAGGGTGCCCAAAATGCACTGAACGAGATCCGACATGTAACAAAGTCACACAGTGGACGTGTCCTGCTTTTGGAAAACACTCGATCGTCCAACCCCTTGTTGGGACTGTATCAGGATGTTACGGCCGATGCAGCAGCTTCCATGGGAGGCAAGGGTTGCGTTTACAACCAAGACGTGACACGTCTTTTACAAGGATCCGGTATGGACATACTACAGCAGCAAGACTACGCGTCGGGACTCTTTCGTGCCTTTGTGTGTGCCGTGCCCTCTTTGTCCCGCTAGGTACACAAAAAGCTAGATAGCTGGCTACAGAGAGAGCAAAGTGGTAGAATGGCACACACAGGCGACAAAAACAACACAAACAAACAAACAAAAAGTGACAATATGGTTGATAAAACTGATTACACGGGTAAAAATGATTGAGTATATTAACATAAAAAAGCTCATGGCTGCACTGTGACTGACCCGCCAACCAACTGAAAGTCAAAGGAGAGACCGGGAACCGACAGTTCTGTGCCTTAGTTTTAACCGCTGCACTGACTTCCAGTCTGTGCTGCTCCAGGTCCGTGTAACATTCGATTCGTAAATGTAAATCCATGAAAATGTTGCTCGGAAGGTGTGGCACCAAATCCGTGCACTCTCTGCAATAATCGTAAAGAACAATGAAAAAAGATACAATTTGGGTCAGCCAGAATCCTATTTTCTCAACAACAAACAACAGCACAAATGAATGCAGAGCAACATGCGATCATATCCAATCAAATAATATTCTTACCTGCATACTGTGTGGGCTGAACATGGGCATGTTGGTAAATTCTTTATCGAATTGACTGGTATCATAATGACCGTTGATCTGTGGTCTCCATGGCGGCGTGACATGTCCTGTCGCAAGCTTCTCCCAATCCATGTCCTTGTAAAATTCGTGAGCCTTGATTTCTTCTGCATCCGTCGGCCCGCTGCCAAGACGATGATTGGGGTCCTTGGTCAACAGACCCTTTAATAAACTCTTGGCTGGTCGACCGACACTGGGCGGATAATGCAATTCGCTTTTGCGAATTTTCTCAAAAAGACGTTCTCGATCTTGACAATAAAATGGCGGCAGTCCAGTCAGCATTTCAAATAGGAGGGCCCCAAGACTCCACCAATCCACTGCGCGACCGTGTCCTTGTCGGTTCAAGATTTCTGGAGCAAGGTACTCGGGTGTTCCGCAGAAGCTATTGGCGCCACTGGAACTGGAAGTAATGCCTTCTTTGGAGAGCCCAAAATCGGTCAGTCGAATGTGACCCTGCTCCGTCAGCAGAACATTTTCCGGCTTGAGATCACGATAGACAATATCGAGCTGATGGCAATAGGAAATAGCCAAAATAATTTCGGCTGCATAAAACCTGGCTCGAGGTTCTGGGAATTTTCCCAATTTTCCCAAATGAAAAAATAGTTCCCCGCCCGCGCAATAATCAAGAACAAAGTACAATTTATCCTTCGATTGAAAGGCCATGTTCATTCCAACAATGAAAGGATGCTTGACATATCCCAGGACACTTCGTTCTGTCTTGGTATGCTCCACTTGATTTCGCTTGATGATATTGTCTTTGCGAAGAACCTTAAGTGCATGCATCTGGCCAGTCTTGTGTTCCTTGACCAAGAATACTTTGCCTGTGGGGCAAATTTAATTATTTTTCATAATGTTTGTGTGGTAAATGAAAATGAAAATCAGACAATGCTTGAATGTGTGGCAACAAAGAGTGTCGCCGCAGAAATAAACGTACCAAATGAACCTTTTCCAATCACCTTGATCATTTTAAAGGAATCCAAACGGGGAGCCGATTGTGGTGGACGACTGTGGAATCCTTCTGGGGTCTGCTCTACGGCGGCGGTAGCATTTTTCATGGCGCTGTGGATACCACCACCACCTTCGCCCGCACCCGACTGTATGTAATTGCTGCCTCCAACGTGAAGACCCTGATGCTCTTGATTTTGTTGGTCATCATGACTCCCATCACGAGATGCAATCTCTCGCTGTAACAAGAGAGACTGTCCCAAATGCGATGCTCCTAGACTCTGCGCGAGACTACCAATGTCTTCTACCATTTCCACCTCATTGGCAAACTCCAGCATATCTATTTCGTCTTCTTCCGTAATCGCTTCATCTGTAGGTCGGTAGCGAACGGATGGTCGAATATAATCTTCATCTTCATCGTCTTCTGCATAATTGGCATCCAGAGGTTCCTGGTCGTCTTGAAACATTTCGTCCATGTCCATATCATCAAAGTTCCCTGCGGAACCATAGTGCTCGGACGTCGTCGCTCTCTCTTCCAAGGAGGAATCGGCCGCTGCCTCCTCTTGTTCATGACCTTCTTCTGTTGGCGATACCACGGCTCCTTCGGCATTGAAGGATGTCCACGGCACTCCCTCAAATTGTGGCAGCATCTGATTGGCATTGTACGTGAGGAAATTCCGCACAGCCAGCGTTTCTGTCGATCCCGGATGGGTCAGAACGGCGGTTAACCACTTTTGCAATTCGTTGCGAGCATTCACGACGCTCACGACATCTTGGGCGACACCAGCCGGGGGTGTCTCGATGACCGGACAGGCCGGCACGGTCGGCAGGAGCTGTGCCAGGACGTCGCTGACGGCATAAAAATCGTCGTGGCTCCGCAGGACCGTCCACGATTGGACTGGCTGCGTCACGGCGACGGCATGTACCATCCCACCATTCCGCACCAGCGGACCACTGGCGATAATCATAACGGTAAATTCAGATCCTCCGGTAGGGTTGTTGTTGCTGCTGTTGTTGTTGTGAGAAGCAGCGGACGAGGCAACAGAGCTGCCATGACTACTATGTTGGTTGCCTGCCTGCGGATCCTGCTGTTGGGGTGCCATGGAGTTAATAATTATTAATTGATTGTGTGGAATATGGTATTAGTTGCGTATTCGTGTGTGGGTGTAAATATGTAAAGGTAAAGGTAAGGAAAATTGAGTTAAAAGGACAGGATGGATCCCAATAATGAAGTTTATACAGAGCGGAAACAAGGATGCGAAGCAGAGTGGGAAAAGCCAGTTTCTGTGAGTGAGTGATATTATGCGTGTGTGCTTTTTTATTACTGGTATTTGTGTTTCTATTGTAGAGGTTTTGATTACCAGCAGTAACAATCAATACAACACTACCACAATCAGATTGATCGATGTTGTGATAACCAACAACAAAAAACGGCAAGCATATGGATGGCTTGAATTCAAAATCAAAATTATTTGAAGAGTTGAAGGTGGGGGAAAGAGGAATTGATCCTACTGGACCGAAGCAATGGCCCTTATTGGCTGAAACCTCTGTCGTAAGGCCGACTCCGGTTTTTATTAATTACTCGTACTCCTTTTTTTTCTTTCAAAAGAACAAAACTACTCTAATAGTAGTAGTAGTACAAGCAAGTTAGTTTAAACCAAACAAAAGATAGAACGTACCGGTGCTGCCATTTTGATTAACTTCGTTAACTCGAGTGTAATGATACCGACAACAAGAGCACAAGATTAATTTTATAACAGGCTTATTACTTGTTGTGCTGTGATCGAGAGGAGTGTATGGGTTTTTACTACTTAATAGTACCAAGCAGCTGCTGCTCACTTGCATGAAAGATCTTGTGGGAAACCGAAACCGCGATGTGACGCAGCGCTAAAATAGTTTTACTAGTACTAGTAGGTAGTAGTAGCTAGTCTGCTAGAGTAGCTACTAGTAGTACTAGCCAGTACCGAGGTACTACTAGTACCTGGTACTCTACTAGAATGGAATGATTACTACGATTACTACGTAGTAGTATTGAAGCTTTCTACTTGCTATTCGCATTCTGCAGTCTTTTTAGCTTGCTTGTTCGTCAACTTCAATTAGCAAGTGCTGTCACAACTGCCGAAGATTTATTGCTACAACGAGACACATTAATTAAAAGGGCCTCCCACGACTTGAAAAGATCTATGGATCGAGCAGGCCGTAGTAAATGAAGGTCGCTTCAGCTGTTTGACTCCTCCTTTCCAAAAAGAGTACCGTATCAAGGTCAAGGAACACACTAGTCTACTACTGTAGTTCAGCCTGCCTCTGCCGTCTTGTACCAGGTAGCATGTGACTGGTAGTGGTAGAAGAGTCATCATCTTGTCGCCTCATCAGCGACATCCCCGCTCCTCTGGCTACTAGGTAGTAACCAGCCAGCTAGCTAGTAACCAGCCAGCCAGCTAGCTAGCTAGCTGGAGGCACAAGTGCCGCCAACTCTTTTTGCAATTCCAAAACGCCACCCTTGGCCCGGTGGTGCCTGCCTCCCCGAATGTTGTTAAAGCCAACGCCTGCTCGTGCGCTCACGAGCAGCACTGGTAGGGAACTGGTTTCCCGTCGCAAACTATCCGATAGTTGCTGTCGTACCAAAACAGCGCGACGGGCCAAATCATCTCGTGGTACCAAATCGCATTTGGTCAGAACAATTTGAATGGGAGGGATGTTCGTCTTTTCGGGAGTCTTTTATTTATTTATGAAATAATTTGCAACACACAAAGACAAATAAATGCATGAATGAGAAGAAGAAAACGCTTGAGTACAAACTAGTTTTGGCAAGACATGCAGCAACAACAACGACAGCAGTTAGCAACAATACACTGTGCAAACCTTGAGGGCGGTTTCCTGAAGGAGTTCCAAAAATTCAAAATCCGCATTTTTCATGCCGTGACGACCGTCCAATAAAAGCAATATTCGTTTCAATGGTTTGCCACGCTGCAGCAAGTACTGCAACAGCAGCTGTTGAAATCCTTCGTGTTCGGTGGGCGTAAAGGAGAATCCATATCCCGGCAAATCCACCAACCGTAATTTTACAAGCTTTGGTTGTTGTTGTTGTTGTTGTTGTTGTTGTTGTTGTTGTTGTTGTTGTTGTTGTTGCTTTGATGATGATTGTGAATCAGTACGGTTGTTATTGTGATTGTTTTTGTGGCTATTGTTGTTGGAGGTAACAGCCGCAGCGGATGCTAATTGATAAAAGGTAATCTTACGTGTTTCTCCTGGTTTATCCGACGTTTTGGCTTTGATTCCTTTGGGAAGTTTGACATTTGCAGGAGTATGACCTCGTCGATATTCCCGTACCAATGGATTCTTGTAATTATTATTCTCTCCTCCTCCTTCATGATCATGATCATTGTTGGTTTGGGGTCGACGTGGATGGTTCCCGTAGAGAAGAGCATTCAGTAACGTAGATTTTCCAACATTGGATCGACCCGCCAAGGCAACTTCGGGAATTCGTTCCCTGTTGGTCGGAAAGGTTTCGTTGATACTGGCAACACTTCCAATGACAACCACTTTACGTGATGATTGTTTTGCTATACTATTATTATCATTGTCGTTGTTGCTGTTGTCGTTGTTATTGTTGTTATGGTGCATAAACGACAGAGCATCACCGCCCGTACTAAAGGGTGGTGGAGGTTTGGTCAAACTTCCCGTCCGACCACTGCGTCTACCACTTTCCAACGTTTGAAACATTTTGGATCGATTGCGTTTGGAACGATTCTTTCGCGATGGAATTCCAACACCAATCGTTTCAATATATTCCCGGATGGAAGGGGGGACATAAATATCGTTAAACTGTTGTCGTTTGCTTTTGGTAATAGTAGTAGTAGTAGCAGCAGTAGTAGTAGTAGTAGCAGTTGTTGCTGTTGTTGTTGCGCTTATTGCTTTTGCTTCTGCTGTTCTTACTGTCTTTTTCTTCAAACTGCTTTGTTTCTTTTGAATCGATTGAGTAGCCATGTGACGAAACTGAAGAGCACTGGTAGGAAGAAATAATGTTTGTTGTTGTTGCGGTTGTTGTGGTAGTTGTTGTTGTGGTGATTGCAGGCAGTATGACCAGATAATATTGGGACATCTACTACTACAAACTATGGCAGGTTGATTTCTTTTTCTGCTGCCAGTCGCAACTACGTTTAGCAGACGTATTCCTTTCATGACTACTCGAGTACTCGATGATTGTGAGTTTTTGGAAAACGCTACTCCAGTACTTCGTATCAATTTTATGGCTTCCAAAATTAGAAGAGGAAGTAATTTTGAGGATGATGGGTGGTGGTAGCAGAGAAGCAGTATCTTCTTTTCCTACAATAGGGTTCGAAGTTACGGTTACCTGCAACGAGCGAACGCTACCGCGTTCTCTCGACTATGCCAGCTCTCTAGGGCTACGTTCGGCTAGGTAGGGTGGTTTGGAGAAACTCGGCAATTTACTAGGGCCGACCTTTTCTCCGTTCCGAGG
>Ga0100380_10007380_pt1 | contig 11008 bp, 10 predicted proteins | sample CryGeymeta201504_FD_80417 | JGI IMG/M metagenome (GOLD analysis project Ga0100380, IMG submission 80417) | Groundwater microbial communities from Crystal Geyser aquifers in Utah, USA - Crystal Geyser metaG 2015-04 | ecosystem: Environmental > Aquatic > Deep subsurface > Groundwater | place... | reverse complement strand
TGGCGCCCCGCGCGCCGGGGGCCTTTCGGCGCCGGGCGGAGGCGGCTAGGGTCGCGCGACCCTTGCGCATGAGGCCGCCGATGCACGCCCGTCTGTCCCGCGACGCCGCCGCCGCGATCCCGCTTCAGCTGATCGAGACCGCCGATCTCGCCGCCGCCCGCGCCGCGCTCGACGCGCGCGCGCAGACCTGGCTCGACGCCTGCGGCTTCGCCGCCCGGCTGGGCGAGGTGGCGCTGCTGCCCGGGCCCGACGGCGCGCTGGCGGGCGCGCTGGTCGGCTGGGGCGACGCCGCCGCGCGGCGCAAGGGGCGGTTTCATCTGGCGGGCGCAGCCGCGAAACTGCCCGCCGCGACGTGGCGGCTTGAGACCGCGCTGCCGCCCGAGGCGGCGGAGGAGGCGGCGCTGGGCTGGCTTTTGGGCGGCTATCGTTTCGAGCGCTATCGCAAGGCCGAGCCTGCGCCCGCGCCGCTGCTGGTCGCGCCCGAGGGCGTGGACGCGGCGCGGCTGGAGGCGATCGCGGCGGGGGTGTTCCTGACCCGCGATCTGATCAACACGCCCGCCTGCGACATGGGGCCCGACGCGCTGGAGCAGGCCGCGCGCGATCTGGCCGGGGCGCACGGCGCCGCGGTCTCGGTGATCGCGGGCGACGATCTTCTCGCGCAAAACCTGCCGCTGATCCACGCCGTGGGCCGCGCCGCGACGCAGGCGCCGCGTCTGATCGCGCTGCGCTGGGGCGCGGAAGGCGCGCCGCTGGTCACGCTGGTCGGCAAGGGCGTGTGCTTTGACACCGGCGGGCTGGACCTGAAACCCTCCGCCGGGATGCGGCTGATGAAAAAGGACATGGGCGGCGCCGCCACCGCGCTGGGGCTGGCGTCGATGATCATGGCGCGCAAGCTGAAGCTGCAATTGCGGGTGATCATCCCTGCGGTGGAGAACGTGGTCGCGGCGGACGCCTTTCGCCCCGGCGACATCGTGAACAGCCGCAAGGGCCTGACGGTGGAGGTCGGCAACACCGACGCCGAGGGGCGGCTGGTGCTGGCCGACGCGCTGACGCTGGCCTGCGAGGCGCAGCCCGGCCTGCTGATCGACTTCGCCACGCTGACCGGCGCGGCGCGGGTGGCGCTGGGGCCGGACCTGCCGCCGCTTTATACCGACGACGACGCGCTGGCGGCTGAGTTGCTGGCGGCGGCGGCGCGGGCGCGCGATCCGCTGTGGCGGATGCCGCTGTGGGACGGCTATGACGACGAACTGAAATCGCCCATCGCCGATCTCGACAACGCGCCGTTCCCCGGCATGGCCGGTTCGGTGACCGCCGCGCTGTTCCTGCGCCGCTTCGTCGATCCCGCAATCCCATGGGCGCACATGGACATCTTCGCCTGGACCCCCGCCGCAAAGCCCGGCCGGCCCAAGGGCGCCGCGTGCCAGGGCGCGCGCGCGGTGTTCGCGGCGCTGGAGGCGCGGCATGGCTGAGGGCGCGCCTGATCCGCGCCTGACGCCCGCGCGCCCGGACGTGGCGGCGGCGCACCTTGAGGGCGTGGTGCAGGCGGCGCGCTACGCCGAGCCGCGCTGGCGGGTGGTGGACGCCGCCGCAGCCCCGCTCAGCGCCGCGCCCGACGCCGACGCGCCGCTGAGCACGCAACTGCTGCTGGGCGAGCGCTTCGCGGTCTATGACAGCGCGGGCGGCTGGGTATGGGGGCAGGCGGCGCGCGACGGCTATGTGGGCTATGCGCCCGACGCCTGTTTCGCGCCGGAGACCAAAGCGCCGACGCACCGCGTCAGCGCGCTTCAGGCGCTGATCTATCCCGAGCCCAGCATCAAGACCCGCCCGATCGCCGCCGCGCCGTTCGGCGCGCTGCTGGCGGCGCGACCCGAGGGCGAGGCGTTCCTTGCGCTCGATCTGGGCGGCTACGCCTGCGCGCAGCATCTGGCGCCCGCCGACAGCGTTGAGACTGACTGGGTGGCGACGGCGGCGCGGTTTCTCGGCGCGCCCTATCTGTGGGGCGGGCGCACGGCGGGCGGGATCGACTGTTCGGGGCTGGTCCAGATCGCGCGGCAGGCGGCGGGGCATGATTGCCCGCGCGACAGCGACATGCAGGCGCAGGCGCCGGGGCGCGACGTGGCGCCGGGGCGCGAGAAGCGCGGCGATCTGATCTTCTGGAACGGCCATGTCGCAATCATGCTCAGCCCGACGCGCCTGCTGCACGCGACCGCGCACGCGATGGCGGTGGTGATCGAGCCGCTGGCGCAGGTCGCGGCGCGCATCGCGGCGCTGGGCCTCGGCGCGCCGGTCGCGCGGCGGCGCTGGCGCGGCTGATCCCCTTTCGGATTTGGCCCCCTTTCGGAAAAGGGCCGGAGCGCGCTAGGTTGCGCTCAAGACATTCCTTGCGGAGCGAAGCCCCGATGATCCTGCGAACCGCCGCCGCGATGGGCGTGGCGCTGACGGCGGCCTGCGCCGTCTCCGAGCCGGTCGCGACCGCGCCCGCGCCCACCGCGCGCGCCGCGCCCGCCGCCGCCCAGCCCGGCGAGAGCTTCACCGCCTGGCGCGAGGGGTTTCGCGCGCGGGCGCTGGCGGCGGGCGTGTCGGGCGCGACCTTCAACGCGGCGTTCGACGGCGTGGCGCCGAACGCGCGGGTGCTGGAGCTCGACAGCTTCCAGCCCGAATTCGCCCGCCCGATCTGGGACTATCTCGACAGCGCGGTGTCGGAGACGCGCGTCGCCAACGGGCGGCTTCAGGCGGCGCAAAAGGCCGACGCGCTGGCGCGGATCGCGGCGCGCTACGGGGTCGAGGCGCCGGTGTTTCTGGCGATCTGGGGCATCGAAAGCGCGTTTGGCGCCAACTATGGCGACATCCCGGTGATCGAGGCGCTGGCGACGCTGGCCTACGAGGGCCGCCGCCGCGCCTTTGGCGAGGAGCAGCTTCTGGCCGCGCTGCGCATCCTCGACGCGGGCGACGTGACGCCGCAGCGCATGGTGGGAAGCTGGGCGGGCGCCATGGGCCACACCCAGTTCATCCCGACCAGCTTCGAGGCTTATGCGGTGGACTTCACCGGCGACGGCAGGCGCGATCTGTGGAGCGCCGACGCGCTCGACGCGCTGGCCTCGACCGCCAACTATCTGGCGCGCTTCGGCTGGACCAAGGGCGCGCCCTGGGGTGTGGAGGCTGCGCTGCCGCCGGGCTTCGACTACGCCATGGCCGATGAGCGCCGCCGCCCGGTCGCCGACTGGCGGGCTATGGGCGTGAGCGGCATCGACGGCGCGCCGCTGGCCGACCACGGCGACGCGGCGCTGATCCTGCCTGCGGGCGCGCAAGGCCCCGCGTTCATCGTCTATCCCAACTTCTTCGTGATCAAGCGCTACAACAACGCGACATCCTATGCGCTGGCGGTGGGGCATCTGGCCGACCGCATCGCCGGGGCAGGGCCGATCCGGGCCGGGTGGCCGCGCGGCGAGCGGGCGCTGTCGCGCAGCGAGAAAGAGGACATGCAGCAAAGACTGACGCGACTGGGCTTTGACACCAGAGGCGCCGATGGCGTGGTCGGCCCCGACACCCGCGCCGCGATCCGCGCCTGGCAGCGCGCGCGCGGCCTGCCCGCCGACGGATTCGACAGCGCCGGACTGCTGGAGGCGCTGCGTCGGGAGACCGGCCAGCCGGGGACGGACGGATGAGGCGCCGCCGCATCGTCGCGCTGATGCTGGCGCTGGTCCCCGCCGCCGCGCTGGCGCAGCTTGGGCCGGTGACGGGGCGCTCCGGCATGGACATCGGGCGCCGCCCCGGCGTGGACGAGGCGCTGCGCCGCACGCTGACCCTTGTGCTGCGGGCGGAGGCGCGCAGCAACGGCCTGCCGCCGCAGCTCTCCGACCCGCAGCCGCTGAGCGAGGAGCAGATCGCGGTGCTGGTGGTCGGCGCCCGTCTGCCCGACGACTTTCCGGTGACCGCCGCGCCGCCGGGCGTGGACCGCCGCCTGCCGCACGCGCGCGGCGGCTCGGTCTGGGCCTCGGCGGGCACGTGGATGATCGAGGTCGATCCTGTGCGGATGCGGATTCTCAGCGTCGCGCCCGACGTGCTGCCGCCCGAACTCTGACCCCCCGTCGCGAAAGGCCCTCCGCCATGGCGCTTGCTCCCCGCTCCCAATCCCTCGCGCGGCTGGTGGCGGTCGCCGCCGGGCGCGAACCCGCCGACATGGTGATCCGGGGCGGGCGCTGGGTGAACGTCCATTCCGCAGAGGTGATCCCGGCGACCGATCTGGCCATCGCCGCCGGGCGCTTCGCGTATTGCGGCCCCGACGCCGGGCATTGCATCGGGCCGCAGACCACGGTGATCGAAGCGGATGGGCGCTATATGGTTCCCGGCCTGATCGACGCGCACATGCACGTCGAGAGCGGCATGGTGACGGTCACCGAATTCTGCCGCGCCGTGATTCCGCACGGCACGACCACGATGTTCGTCGATCCGCACGAGATCGCCAACGTGCTGGGCCTGCCCGGCGTGCGGCTGATGCACGACGAGGCGATGGCGATGCCGGTGGGGGTGTTCGTGCAGGCGCCGTCCTGCATCCCCTCGGCGCCGGGGCTGGAGACCGGCGGCGCCGTGTTCGGCCCCGACGAGATCGCAGAAATGATGGGCTGGCCCAATATCTGCGGCCTGGGCGAGGTGATGAACTTTCCCGGCGTGGCGGCGGGCGACGCCACCATGCTGGGCGAGATCGCCGCCACGATCCGCGCGGACAAGACCGTGGGCGGCCACTACGCCAGCCCCGACCTTGGCCGCGCCTTTCACGCCTATGTCGCGGGCGGCCCCGCCGACGACCACGAGGGCACGCGGGCGCAGGACGCGGCGGCGCGGGTGCGGCAGGGGATGCGCGCCATGCTGCGGCTGGGCTCCGCCTGGCACGATGTCGCCGAGCAGGTGAAGGCGGTCACCGAGCAGGGGCTGGACCCGCGCAACTTCGTGCTGTGCACCGACGACAGCCACGCAGGCACGCTGACCCGCGACGGCCACATGAACCGCGTCGTGCGCCACGCCATCGCGCAAGGATTGCGGCCGATAACCGCGATCCAGATGGCGACGCTGAACGCCGCCAGCCATTTCGGCATGGAGCGCGAGCTGGGAAGCATCACGCCGGGGCGGCGCGCGGACGTGATCCTGACCTCCAGCCTTGTCGATCTGCCGGTCGAGACGGTGATCGCGCAGGGCGTGGTGGCGGCCGAGGGCGGCGCGCTGACGGCGGAGCTGCCGCCCTACGCTTATCCCGCCTTCGCGCGCGGCACGGTGAAGCTGGGCCGCGCGCTGAAGCCGCAGGATTTCCGCGTGGCGGGCCCAAGCGGCGCCAATGGCGTGCGGGCGCGGGTGATCGGCGTCATCGAGAACCAGGCGCCGACCCGCGCGCTGGAGCGCGATCTGCCGGTTTCGGGCGGCGCCGTGGGCCTCAGCGGCGGCGTGGCGCGCATCGCGCTGGTCGAGCGGCACCGCGCCACCGGCGGGGTGGTCAACGCCTTTGTCGAGGGCTTCGGCTATGACCGCCCCTGCGCCGTGGCCTCGACCGTGGCGCATGACTGTCATCACATGATCGTCGTGGGCACGGACGAGGCCGACATGGCGCTTGCGGCGAACCGGCTGGCCGAGGTCGGCGGCGGCGTCACGGTGTGGTCGCAGGGCCGCGAGCTGGCGCTGGTCGAGATGCCGATCGCGGGGCTGATGTCGGACGAACGCGCCGAGGTGGTGGCGGCGAAGGCCGACGCGGTGATGGCGGCCATGCGCGCCTGCGGCTGCACGCTCAACAACGCCTACATGCAGCACTCGCTGCTGGCGCTGGCGGTGATCCCGGCGCTGCGCATCTCCGACAAGGGGCTGGTGGACGTGACGCGCTTTGCGCTGACCGACGTGCTGATCTGACGCGCCAACCTTAGCGCGACCGGCCCGCGGCCTATCGGCGCGCCCCGGCCCATAGCCGCCTCAGGCCGCAGAACGCCGCCCGCGCCCCGGCGCGCGCCGCAGCCCTGGCGTCGGCGGGGTCGAGCGGGGCGAGCGCGGGCGTGAACACCCATCCCCGCGCCGCCGCCCGCGCCGCCAGCCACCGCGCGCCGTAATAGCCCAGCGCGGAACCCGCGATCACGTCGGAGAGGTAGTGCTGCCCGGTCGGCACCCGGCTGAACGCCGCCCACGCCGCCACGGTGTAGAACACCGGGCGCCAGCGCGGCGCCAGCAGCGCCAGCGCCGCCGCCAGCGCGAACAGCGTCGCCGCGTGACCGGAGGGCAGGCTGTTGATCTTGAAATTCAGCGCGAAAGCATCGAAGTGGAATTGCCCCAGCGTCTCGTGCAGCTTGGGGCGGGCGCGCCCGATCGAGAACTTGAGCAGGATCGCCAGCAGGCCGACGCCGCCGACGCTCACCCCCACGAACGCCGCCTGATCGCGCAGCCGCGCCGCGCCCCGGCGCAGCCGCTGGGAGGGGCTGGCGCGCCCGGTCCAGACCGCGAATCCCGCGACCAGCGCGCAGGAGGCCAGCATCCATGTGCTGTCGCCCAGCAGGGTGATCTCGCGCCACAGGATGCGCGCGTCGTCCATGCCCTGCGGGCCGGTGTCGCGAAAAAACTGGTAGAGCGGCTCGTCGAGAAAGGCGAAGGCCGCGACCATCGCCGACAGGATGACCGCCAGCCTGATGGCGCCGGGGTTTGCGTCACGCCACACAGGCTGCGCCCTCACGCTTGAGCTTGAACAGGGTCAGGGTGACCCGCTTGCCGTTGGAGTAGTTGAACGCCGCCAGTGTCTCAAGGGCGATCATCCCGCCCGCTGCGGCGTCGAAGGCGGCGCGCTCGGGGTCGCCGACCCAGGCCAGCGCCGCGCGCCCCTCGGCCAGCGCCGCCGCCGCGCCCGCGCCGTCGGTCATCAGCGTGTCGGTCCCAAGCGCGAACACCACGCTCGGCTCGCGATAGGTGGTCACGGCGACGGGGCCTGTGTCGCCGCAGCGGTGCGCGGCGGCCAGCCTGGCCATCTGCGGCGCCGGAAACGCCAGCGTCAGCGCGGGCAGGGCGAAGTGCAGCACCGCCGCGACGCTCAGCGCCGAGGCCGCCGCCGCCAGCGGCGCAAAGGCGTGCAACCGCCAGCGCCACAGCGCCCGGCCCGCCAGCACGGCGGCGCCGCCGCCGACCAGCCCGATGAGCGCGGCGCCCGGCGCGGGCGCGCCCATGATAACCCACGGCCCAACGACGGCGGCCAGCGTCAGCGCCAGCGCGGGCGGCGCCCACAGCGCCACCGCCGCGCGGCGCGCCCATGCGCCCGGTTGCGGCAGCGCGCCCGGCGCCAGCAGCGCGGCGGCCAGCAGCATCGCCAGCGCGGGCCAGGCGGGCAGGGTGTAATGCGGCAGCTTGGTCGGCGTCGCCTCGAAAATGACCCATGTCAGCGCCGCCCAGCCCAGCAGGAAGGCCACCGCAGGCTCGCGCCGCCGCCGCCATGCCCAGGGCGCCGCGAACGGGACCAGCGCCGCCCAGGGCCAGAACACGCCGATTGCGGCGATCAGGTGCCAGCCGGGCGGGCCGCCGTGCGATTCCATGCCGCCCGCCAGCTTGCCCAGCAGGTCGCGCCCCACCGACTGCGACCAGAAGGCGCCGTCGGATTTCAGCGTGATCGCGACCAGCCACGGCGCCGCGATCGCCGCCACCACCGCCAGCCCCTGCAACGGGCGGATCGCGGCCAGCGGCGCCACCGAGCGCCGCGCCAGCATGACGCCGAGCAACGCGCCCGCCACCGGCGCCAGGATGATCGGCCCCTTAATCAACGCCCCGGCGCCAACCGCCGCCCAGAACACAAGCGACCAGCGTCGCCCGCCCTCGACCAGCAGCACGCGCGCGAGCGCGCCCATCGCCAGCAGCGTCGCCGCCAGCAGCGGCGCGTCGGTCTTGGCCAGCCGCGCCTCCGCCGCCAGAATCACGCAGGTCGCCATCAGCCCTGCGGCCAGCAGGCCGGGCGCGCCGCCGGTCAGCGGCCGCGCCGCCCAGGCGGTCAGCGCCACCGCCAGCGCCGCCGCCAGCAGCGAGGGCGCCCGATAGGCCCATATCGGCGCATCGGCGCCGCCCGCCGCCCATGCGGCGGCGGCCTGAAGCCAATAGGCGCCGACAGGCTTGTTGTAGCGCGCGCTGTCCTGAAACCGGATGTCGAGGAAATCGCCGGTCTCAAGCATCTGGCGGCTGGCCTGCGCAAAGCGGGCCTCGTCGCGGTCGGTCGGCGGCAAGGTCGCCTGACCGGGCAAAAAGATCGCCAGCGCCGCCAGAAAGACCAGGATCAGCGCCAGCCGGGGGCGCCGCGCCAGCCGCGCCGCAAGCCGGGACGTCGCGCCGGAGGGCGCCTGCGCGCCGGGCGCGTCATGCTCAGCCGCTGATCCCATCGCCCGCGCCCCTGCTGCGCCGCTCAGGCGCGGCGCATCGCTTATCGGGCGCACGGCGGCGGATTGTCCAGCGTTGGCGCGCATCCGGCGCGCCGTTTGCGCAGGATCAAGGCGCGACCGGCGCATCGGCGCGATTCTGCCTGCGCTATTTCATGGGGAGGGCCTTGCGATGCTCAAGATCGCCGTTTTGCTGTATATCATCGTCGCGCCGACGCTGATGGGCGTGCTGGTCGCCGTCACGCTCGTGATTCCCGCGCTGGCCAACGGGCAGGGGATTTCAGCGGCCGCGATCCTCGGCGCGGTCGCCGCCGCGCCGGTCTCATGGCTGGTCGCCCGCGCGATACGCGGCAAGCTCGCCCGCTGATCAGGCGCCGAACACGCGGGCGAAGATCGTATCCACATGGCGGGTGTGGTGGGCGAGGTCGAAGTGGCTGGCGATTTCGCCTGCGCTCATCGCCGCCGTCACTTCCGGGTCCGCCTTCAGTTCGGTCTCGAAGTCGGCGCCGTGCTCCCAGACTTTCATCGCGTTGCGCTGCACCATCGCGTAGGCGGCCTCGCGGCTGACGCCCTTTTGCGTCAGCGCCAGCATCACCCGCTGCGAGTGGATCAGGCCGCGAAACTTGTTCATGTTGCGCAGCATGGTCGCGGGATAGACCACCAGCTTGTCGATCAGCCCGGTGAGCCGCGCCAGGGCGAAGTCGAGCGTGATGGTGGCGTCGGGGCCGATGGCGCGCTCCACCGAGGAATGGCTGATGTCGCGCTCATGCCACAGCGCCACGTTCTCCATCGCCGGCGCGGCGTAGCTGCGCACCAGCCGCGCCAGCCCGGTGAGGTTCTCGCTCAGTACCGGGTTGCGCTTGTGCGGCATGGCGCTGGAGCCTTTCTGGCCGGGCGAGAAATACTCCTCCGCCTCCAGAACCTCGGTGCGCTGCAGATGGCGGACCTCGATGGCCAGCCGCTCGATGCTGGAGGCGATCACCGCCAGCGTGGCGAAGAACATCGCGTGGCGGTCGCGCGGGATCACCTGCGTCGAGATCGGCTCGGGCGTCAGCCCCATCTTCTCGGCGACATGCGCCTCCACCGACGGGTCGATGTTGGCGAAGGTGCCGACGGCGCCGGAAATGGCGCAGGTCGCCACCTCGGCGCGCGCCGCGACCAGCCGGGCGCGGCAGCGGCTGAATTCCGCGTAGGCCTGCGCCAGCTTGAGGCCAAAGGTGGTCGGCTCGGCGTGGATGCCGTGGCTGCGTCCGATGCACACCGTGTCGCGATGCTCGAAGGCGCGCCGCTTCAGCGCCGCCAGCAGCGCGTCGAGATCGGCCAGCAGGATGTCGGCGGCGCGGGTCAGTTGCACGTTGAAGCAGGTGTCGAGAACGTCCGACGAGGTCATGCCCTGATGCACGAAGCGCGCCTCCTCGCCGACATGCTCGGAGAGATGCGTCAGGAAGGCGATCACGTCGTGCTTCACCTCCGCCTCGATGGCGTCGATGCGCGCCACGTCGAAGGTTGCGTCCTTCGCCCGCCAGGTCGCTTCGGCGGCCGACTTGGGGATCACGCCCAGCGCCGCCTGCGCGTCCGCCGCATGGGCCTCGATCTCGAACCAGATGCGGTATTTGGTCTCCAGCGACCAGATTGCGACCATCTGCGGGCGGGAATAGCGGGGAACCATGGGGCGCGTCTCCGGGGGACATTGCGGGCGGATGCCGGGCGGGGTAGCACCGCCGCATGGTTCTGACAACGCATCAGCGGTTCGCGGGCGTCTGGAGCGTCGCGCGCGACATCGAGGACATGGGCGGCGGTCCTGCGGGCCGGTTCCGCGGGCTGGCGCGCATCACGCCCGACGGCGAGGGGCTGCGCTACGCCGAACAGGGGCTGCTGACGCTGGGGCAGGCGAAGATGACCGCCGCGCGCGTCTATCTGTGGCGGCTGGAGGGCGAAAGCGGCGTCGCGGTGCTGTATGAGGACGGCGCGCCGTTCCACCGCTTCGACTGGCGCCAGACTCAATGCGAAGACAGCCACCAGTGCGGGCAGGATCATTACGCCGTGCGCTACAGCTTCGCGACCGAAAGCTGGCACGCCCATTGGCGCGTCACCGGGCCGCGCAAGAACTACGCCTCCACGGCGCTTTACCTGCGCGCCGCGCCCGCCGACGGAGCGCTTGTCGGGCGCGCGCCGGGCGCATAACGTGCGCGTGAGAAACACCTTGCGAGGGATGGCGCGAATGTCGAGAGTGCTCAGCGAAACGGTGGCTCCGGCCAGCGGCGCGGCGTTGTGGGTGAAGCGCGCGGCGCTGGTGGCGTTGGGCGTCGCGGCGATGGCGGTGGCGGCCAAGATCAAGGTTCCCATGTGGCCGGTGCCGATCACCATGCAGACCTTCGTGGTGCTGTCGGTCGGCGCCGCTTATGGCGCGCGGCTGGGCGTGGCGACGATGCTGGCCTACCTCGTGGTTGGCGCCGTGGGTCTCGACGTGTTCACCAACTCGTCGGCCGAAGCCTATGGCCTGTCCTACATGATGGGCGGCACGGCGGGCTATCTGCTGGGCTTCGTGCTGGCGGCGGCGTTCATGGGCGTGATGGCGGCGCGCGGCTGGGACCGCTCGTTCGGCAAGACGGTGCTCTCGATGACGGTCGGCA
>Ga0100380_10007370_pt1 | contig 11017 bp, 11 predicted proteins | sample CryGeymeta201504_FD_80417 | JGI IMG/M metagenome (GOLD analysis project Ga0100380, IMG submission 80417) | Groundwater microbial communities from Crystal Geyser aquifers in Utah, USA - Crystal Geyser metaG 2015-04 | ecosystem: Environmental > Aquatic > Deep subsurface > Groundwater | place... | reverse complement strand
GCAGGTGCTCGTTTAGTAGTTCGCTTTCGCGGAAATCCCATATTTATAGATGAACCATATTCAGCTACTATGACGCTGAAATACAACTGTTTTTCCGTTTTTATAAAACCCTATTTTAAAAGAATTTCCAATCGTAGAATAAAAGATACTCTCTATTTTTTGCGATTCCTTATGATCTACTGGTAAAAACTGATCTAAAAAACCTTTGTATCCCAAGTAAAAAGAGTCTGGCTTGAGGCTAATGCTTGATTGTGCTTCGGCCAATAATCGCTTGAACTCTTCTTGAGGGATGACAATAATCGCTGTTGCATTATAATCATTATGATGATCTGGAAAAGTGGCTTTTTTCCAAACAAATTCAGCATTCTCAGGAAAGTTCACATCTGTGTTAGTATTCCATTCATTGATGTAGAATGCTTCTGAAGGATAAAATGCATTATAAATGAAGAATAAGACCGTGCATAAAATTGTTATCAAGAAACTTCCAAATAATTTATGGAAAGGTCTCTTATACAAAAGCAACTTAATTGCAATAAAAACGGCAAAACCTAATAATAAAATGGTTCCTAAGAACAGAATAATCATCATGATTTTCTTACGTTTAGTAATGTTTTAACCAGAATAATAATCACATTCGACCACAATCTGAATATACGGCAATTTCATTCTAACTAAAAATCAAGGATGGAGTCTTATTAATCAGGCTATATAAGCAACTCCAAATTAGAGTATATCCTACTTTCTCATTCGCATCAATCCTTCTTGGGCTGTAGAAGCTACTAGATCACCATTTTCATTGTAAAAATGACCGAAGTTTAAACCTCTTCCATTCGAAGCATTTGGGCTCTCAGTTGTGAAAAGCAACCACTCATCTACCCTAAAATCATGATGAAACCACATGGCATGATCTAAACTGGCAGTTTGCACTTGACCAAAATCAAACTGATCGCGATGAGGCATCAACCCCGTTAGCATTAAATTAAAATCTGAAACAAAAGCTAAAGCTTCTCTGTGAAAGGCTTGATTTTCGGGTAATTTCTGATCGCTTTTAACCCAAATTTGCTGCATTGGTTCTCCTTTAGCTCGCACAAAAGGATTAAAAGCCTTGATTGGCTTAAAATGAAAATAGCGATTGCTCAAGTAGTTTTTTATCGATGGAGGAACCAAATCTAGCTGCTTACCATAGAGCTCTATATCGGTTTTTAATTCAGAATGATGTGGCACATTTGGCATAGTACTGTTGTGTTCAAAACCATCTTCAGCAACTTGAAAAGAACAACTCATGTTAAAAATAGGTCGTCCATTTTGCACCGCCACCACTCGCCTAGTCGTAAAACTCTTGCCGTCTCGTATTCTATCTACATGAAAAAAGATCGAAGAATCTAACTTACCTGGCAAAATGAAATAGCAATGCATAGAATGCAATGCACGGTCTTCATCAACCGTTCTTCGAGCAGCATTGAGCGATTGAGCCAGCACTTGCCCTCCAAACACTGTTCCCCAAACGGCCGGAAAATTCTGTCCTCGAAACAGGTTTTCGTCCAGTTTTTCTAGTTCTATTAAATCAATCAGCGCGTTATTCATAATGAGCAAAGGAATTATATATAATGCAACTGCACGTTACTTTTTCGAGAAGCTTTTGACACTTCCACTTGCAGAAATATTTATTCCATATATTGTCCGATGCGCAACACAATCTGCACTTCGAATGTTTTAATAAGCAACAAATAACAGCCCATGACCAAAACATCAACTATTGAAACAAGCATCGCGAAGCTTAGAAAAAACGAATACAACATCGATTTCGAAATCAGATTTGACGCGCTTCAAAATCAAACTACCGAAAAGTCTTTCACTACAGATGAATTTGAGTGTAATCAAGTCTTTCACGATTCTGCCACTGACGAATATGTATTTACCATTGAAACATTCAATCAACAAAAAGGTGTTTTAGTGCATAATCACAAGACTTACAAGCATCCTATTTCCATCGAAATGATAGACAAATTCAACCTCCCAAACAAAAGCAAACTTTAGTATGAAAAACAAAACCGAAATAGTAGAAAATTGGTTGCCGCGCTACACAGGTACTGCGCTCGCTGATTTTTCAGAATACATTCTCCTTACCAATTTTGACAATTATGTAGAGTCGTTTGCCTCAAAGCATGGCGTTGAAGTAAAAGGCAAAGACAAAGCAATGCGCAATGCCACCGCAGATGGCGTGAGCATCATCAATTTTGGAATGGGCAGCCCGAATGCGGCCACCGTAATGGATTTGCTCAGTTCTATTAAACCAAAAGCTGTATTGTTTTTGGGCAAATGTGGCGGATTGAAACGCAAAAGTGAAGTAGGTGATTTTATTCTTCCATTGGCTGGAATTCGTGGCGAAGGAACCAGCAACGATTATTTTCCACCTGAAGTGCCCGCACTACCCGCTTTTACGCTCCAGCGCGCTGTTTCCAGTACAATTAGAGATTATAAACAAGATTATTGGACTGGAACTGTTTATACTACCAACCGCAGGGTTTGGGAGCATGACGAAAAGTTCAAAGAATACCTTAGAAACATCCGCGCAATGGCCATTGATATGGAAACAGCTACCTTGTTTTCTGTTGGCTTTGCCAATCATATCCCAGTTGGAGCATTGCTTTTAGTGACCGATCAGCCTATGATACCTGAAGGAGTAAAAACCGATGAAAGCGACAAAAAAGTAACCGCCAATTTTGTGGATGTACACATTCAAATAGGCATTGATGCCTTGAAAGAAATACGCGAAGAAGGCCGCTCAGTGCGCCATTTGCGTTTTGAATAACACTTAAAAACGCAACGATTGACTACCACTCAACTTGCAGAACTTCTTACTAAAAACCGAACCAAGCACACCGTTGATCGCTTAGTGAGCGAAGTGCTAAAAACGGGTCTGGATTGGGATCAGTTTATCGAAATATTTCTAAGTACACCGCTACCATCAAAGTGGTATTTGACTTGGTGGCTTAGTCATTATGCTGAAGTAGATCCTGAACCCATTGAAAGCAGACAGATGCTTTTTTGGGAAGCATTGATAGAAAATACGCACCCAAGCATAGAACGCGACTTTTGGAAGCTGCTCACACGTATCTCGCTCAATGATGATTTAATTGGAAATGCATATGATGAAGCAATGCGCGTTATTCCATCCCAAAAAAGAGCTGTCGCAGTGCGGGCTTACGCAATGGAAGTAGCATTTAACGTTGCCAATCGCTTTCCAGAATTAATTCACGAAGTCAAGCTGATCTTCGAAAACCTGAGTGCAGAAGAACCAGCAAGTATACAGGCAAGAAAAAGAAATTTCTTGAAGAAGCTAAAAAGGCTTACATAGGTGGCAATTCCTCGTCACTTATTTCGCACACACATCTAAATCCAACAAAAGCTGCGGCAGAATCAAGGGTCTGCTTTTGGGTTACATCGGCAGTCATTGGTGTGTTCCACGCTCCGCCCACGTAGGTATTTGGTTCAGAAATCCATTCAGCAACGTTACCTTTTACATTATAAACTCCAAAAGAATTTGGCCAATAACTGGTGACAGGCGCAGTAATGTCAGCAGTTTCATCAATTTTTCCAGCTTGGGCACTTAATGCTGTAGCTTCTTTCTTCATATTGTACCGAGCCATTCCTAAATATTTTTTCTCCCCTTCTTCGCCAATAAAATTTGGCAATGCTGCTATATCATTATACATCATCATGTATTCTTCATATGTCGGCAATCTGTAAAAAAAGTGCTTCGGAGCTTTGTCTCGCTTGCCGCTGTTTTTTAGGCGCTCTTCTATTCTGGCTGTACGCCATTTACAAAAGTCATTCGCTTGTTGCCAACTTGCGCCTACCACAGGATAATCGCGATAAGCAACATGTCTTAGATAATAGTCTCTGTAAGGTTCATTGTATGTGAGTTGAGATTTCCACACATTAGTATCTGGGCAATTTGCCGCGTATTGCGTCAAATCATTTTCCTTGGTCCAATGCAAATATTCTAGCCAATTGAAATTAGAAACTTCGATTTTATCGCAGTATAAACCGTCATTAACTTTTACTACACCAGATAAAATTTTACTGTAATCGGGAGTTTTTTCTTTTCCAGCTAAAACAAACACAGCAAGAATTAATAAGATTGAAGACTTTTTCATAGCAATTTGGTGAATTTTGTGATCCACGAAGTAAACGTAAAAGATTGGTTTATTATTTTGATGTACAAATTCCTATTTTGATCGCCTAAATGCATTAAGATGAGATACGTTTTAGCTTTTTTCTTCCCCTGGCTTTCACTCATGATGCAAGGAAAGATTTTCGCTGGCATTATTTGTTTGATTTTGCAAATCACCATAATTGGTTGGTTGCCCGCTTTTATTTGGGCAGTGTACTCTATCAACAACATGCATGCTGACAGGCGAACCGACAGAGTAATCAAGGCAATGCGCTCTAAGTAGCTCTCTTGAATTAACAATTTGCATTTTCTGCAAATCGACTTTTTGGTTGTTGTAGTTTTCGAAAATACAAAGCATCAAAACTGCCCTAGGTTTGATAAATCAAAACAACAAACCATGTTTCGCACCTTTCTCATACTTTCTTTCTTATTGGTGATAACTCCAGTTTTGGCTCAGCAATATGTTGATTTAGCAAACGTCATTCACACAAAGCGCATTTCCAATCAGAATAGCGCAGATGTAATAAAACCGAGATACTCAGAAACCACAATCGATCTTTTAATTCCAATCCCAATTGATAAAGAGAAAACCATTTTGACGGGATTTAATAGTGAGCGTACTTCAACCAACTTACTTGGTGATCAACCAAGGTTGTTTTACGGAAATTCACTAAAACTTGGGATTAACATCAACCACTCTAAACGATTTAATGCCAGCTACATATTGCTTCCTAAAATAGCAAGCGATTTTTCAAAAACAAACATTGAACACTTTCAGCTTGGCGGATTATTCTTAGCTAAGCTTAAGCAAAATGAGGCGTTTAAATGGAAGTTTGGCTGCTACGCCAATACAGAGCATTTTGGCTTATTGGTAGTGCCGATTCTCGGGTTTTATTATCAGAAAAACAATCTTGAAATAAACGCAACATTGCCCATAAATGCAGAACTACTATGGAATTTAAAGAATACCAAGCTTGGATTTGGTAGTCGTTTTGACGGCATCAACAGAAGTTATATGATGGGAAATACGCCATTAACTTACATTGAAAAAAACAGCAATGAAGTTGCAGCATTCGCACAATTGAAAATAAAAAACGGACTGTTTAGATGCATGATCGGAAGCTTTGTAGGCCAAAGATTGTCTCAGTTTTCGGCAATTGACAAAGTATCATTAGCATTACCGCTCTATAAAATAAACAACGATAGATTGGCGCTTGAAAACAACATTTCGACTGCCGCATTCATAAAATTCTCCTTTATTTACCGATTACCAACCCAAGCCTAAGCCATGTTAGAAGCACTTACAGAAATTGACCAAATACGAATTGCTTTTTCGCAAGACGGAAAACATATTCTGAACATTACCATTGCTATCATCATGTTTGGTGTGGCGCTTGAACTAAACCCAAAAGATTTCATAACGCTTTTCAAAAAGCCAAAACCTGCATTAGTCGGCATTCTTTCACAATTTGTTTTGATGCCACTTCTCACTTTTTTATTAGCACTTTCTATGCAAAGTTTTATCACGCCAACCATTGGTTTAGGAATGATATTGGTGGCGGCTTGCCCAGGTGGCAATGTCTCCAATTTTATGAGCGCCATGGCCAAAGGAAACCTAGCGCTTTCGGTTAGTTTAACCACATTCTCGAGTATTGGTGGCTTGGTTTTAACGCCTTTCAACTTTGCTTTTTGGGGAAACCTTTACATCAATAGTTCTAATTCTGTAGCATCTGCCGAACTGGTAAAAAGCCTGAATATTGATCCTTTTGAAGTGTTACAAACAATGGTGTTGATCTTAGGTGTGCCCTTGGTTTTAGGAGTCTTGATCAATCGATTTTTTCCTGGATTCACTTCTCGCTTTTTGGTGTCTATTAAGCGCTTTTCCATCGTAGCGTTTATTGGAATTATCGTAGTGATATTCGTTAAGAACTACGATCTGTTTGTGAACTACATTCACTACATTTTCTTTATTGTTTTAGTGCACAATGCACTAGCACTTGCAATGGGCTATTATTCAGCAAAAGCTTTTGGTTTGAATCATCAGATAAGAAAAACCATTGCCATAGAAACAGGTATTCAAAACTCAGGTTTAGCCTTAGCACTGCTTTTCAACCCGGCAATTTTCCCCGAAGATTTAGCCATTGGCGGCATGACATTTATTGCCGCTTGGTGGGGCGTTTGGCACATTGTATCTGGACTTTCAATTGCAGGTTGGTGGTCAGGATTTAAACTTTCGACCGAACCAAAAACGGCAGCAAGTCAAGAATTGCTGTGATACAAATGCATTAAGCTTTGAAGTAGTTCTGTTCGATGATTAAGCAGGTTTTCTGCCTCTTGAGCATTAGATCTCTTGTAGCTATTCCATTTCAAAATGCGTGCATATTTCTTGAACAATCGATAGTAAGCTAAAGTAAACTTGCCCAACTGAAAGCTAACAAACCAACTCACAGGCCAAGCTATGTACCAAGTCACAAATTGGCTTGCTACAATGGCAATCAAGATATACCATAGAATAAATGAAATAGAACCAACGCCATAAGCAAGGGTGCCCGCAAATGATGGGTTAATCTCGCCTTGCTTGTGCTCTTGGGAGACTTTATGGAGAAAGTTTTTTCTGAAGAAGAACTCTGAAAACCAATATGGAATGCCGTTTAGCATTAAGCCAAAAGCAAGAATCGGGGCACCTAAAAAGAGTAAAACAGCCATTTGTGCATGCTTAGCAGATGAGGTTTCGAAAGGATTAAACCGCCTAAAACCAAGTGCCTCAAAACGATGGATGTAATCAAAAAGCTTGGCTTCAAGTGCTTCCAGTTCTTGTGGCGAATTAGCTTTTATCTGTTCTATGCGATCTATAATGCGTTTTTTCACCTTAAATGCTCCAACCACATCGTTTTTAGAAAGCTCTAACTCGCGCATCAAAGCATCGGTTAGCAACTTCAAAACAGCCTTGATCAGCTTAGCATCTTCTTCGCGTTGAATATGAAGCACTTGCTCTTGCATCTTCTCAGCTATACGATCTGTGTAGACCTTCGCCCGCTCCTTGTCATCTTCATAATGTTGGGCTTCTAAGTCAGTGAAATCTATGGGTTGGCCCACGCAAATCAACACCTTGTTTTGGAAGCGATGCGCATTGTCATAATTTAAACCAATAGGAATAACCGGAATTTTTTGGGCTTTTAGATCATCTGCCTCAGCACCTATTTTTATGCGCGCTGTGCCGGTTTTCAACTCGCGTAGCCATGGCACAGTAATGCTGCTTGCTTCTGGATAAATGATAATGCGTTTTCCATTTTTAAGATTTGAATAACACTCGTGAAAAGTATCTTGGTTGTCAACCTTTTGCCCATCTTTCATCAGCCAAGGGCGGTAAACAGGTATCATGTTAAACTGATTTCTAAAAATCCAGTTTTGAATGCCTTTTCCAAACCATTCAGCCGAAGCGATAAAATTCAATTCCTTTTTTGCAGTAATAGCTGCCAAGAGTGGATCGAAAACTGCACTAGGATGATTTGAAACATAAATGGCACCATCATATTCTAAATGCTCTGCTCCAGAAACATCAATTTTTCTGAAATAACCCTTTAAAGTAATGGTAACTAGTGGTTTTAATATGGAATAAAGCATACTGGGATAGCTTGGTTAAAATAGGTGCCCCAATAATAAAGTATCTAAACTTAAAATCGTCTCTTTCACTCGATCAGAAAGGGCTAATTCATCTCGTAAAAATCATTTATACAAAAAATCACACTTGTTATACAAAAGAATATGATCAGCAATAAAAGTTAATTTATTATTGCCTCAATATGACAATCCCTCAGTTGTATAAATTCATGCTATTTGTGATAGTTGCGCTGATTTCAGGTACAGCGAACGCTCAAAATTGTGCGTTAAATAAGTCAGGCCTTTCTGAGAAATTCAGTCTTTCTCCTTCCAAATCAGAAAAATTAGCTCCAGCCAAAACAGGCATAGTTTACCAACAAACCATCAGCTTCAAATTTCCGAGTACTACTACAGAAATTTCAGAAACCAACATTATAGAATGCCCGTCATACGTACCAAATGGCGTTACCATTCGCGATGTAGAAATTAGCTCTATTGACGGTTTACCGAAAGGAATAGAATACGAGTGTAACTCGGCCGATTGTTATTGGAAAGAAGCAACCTATGGCGCTGTTTGTTTGAAAGGTACACCAACCACCAGCGGAATTTATGACTTAACCGTGATTGTAGAAGGTGTAGCAAATGTGCTCTTCATGCCATTGACCGTTAGTTGCACTTTAAAAGGATATACCATCGTAGTGGAATAACATTTTATGAAAAAATACAGCGAAATACCTGGGCCAAAGCTCAATTTGATCATTAAAGGAAGCGATGCGCTGCAAAACACTCCTTTTGAATACTTAACTGAGCTGAACGAATTATACCCAGATATAGCTCGACTAAAGGCGGTTCATCTCGACATTGTGCAGATTACGAATCCAGACTACATAAGACAAGTCTTACAAACAGATCAAAAAAATTACACTAAAAGCGTTCAATACGAACAGCTTAAACTGATACTTGGTGAAGGATTGGTGACCAGTGAAGGCGATATGTGGAAAAAACAACGCAAGCTCATTCAGCCCGCTTTTCACAGACAACAGATTGCTTCATTTTTTGACATAATGGTCGATTGCACCAACGAAATGCTAAATGAATGGAAAGTAGCACCAAATAGTACGATTGATTTATCTGAACACATGATGAAAATAACCTTGCAAATCATCGGAAAAACCATGTTGAGTAAGGATGTAAAGAGCACTTCAACTGAAGTAGACAAAGCATTGACTTTTATTATAAGAGCAGTAAACAGACGCACGATGAAGGCGCTGAATTTACCTATGTGGCTGCCTATACCAAAGCATGTGGAGTTTGAAAAAAATGTAAAAGTGTTGGACAAAATCATCTATGACATTATAAACGAGCGAAAAATTCATGGTCATGGAAATGGAGATTTATTGGACATGCTTATGCAGTCTAAATACGAAGACACAGGCGAACCCATGCCAGACAAATTGCTAAAAGATGAAGTAATGACAATATTTTTGGCGGGCCACGAAACCACCGCCAATGCCTTGTCTTGGACCATGTATTTGCTCTCTCAAAACCCTGAGTGCATCAAAACAATAAGAGCTGAAGTAGACCGCGTGACCCAGGGTGAAGAAATTACCTTGGCTCACCTTCAACAATTAGAATACACTCGCGCTTGTTTGAGCGAAGGCATGCGCATATATCCTCCTGTATGGTTAATTGCAAGAAAAGCAATGGTAGACACCTCTCTTGGAGAATATGAAATACCCGCAGGAACCAACGTATTTATCACGCCATTTTTGGTGCACATGCGCGAAGACTTGTGGGACAAACCCGAGAAATTTTGGCCAGAAAGATGGTTTACGGAAGAAGTGAAAAAAATGGACAAGTTTGCCTACTTCCCTTTTGCAGCCGGACCAAGAATGTGCATCGGAAACACCTTTGCGCTAATGGAAAGTGAATTGATTTTGGCTAAAATGATTCAAGCATTTGATTTTGAATACTTGAGCAATGTTGCCCCAGAAAAAGACCCAACGGTGACGCTTCGTGTTAAAAATGAAATCCCGATGAAGTTAACTCCAATCAAAACCCAAATTGCTGCAAAAGCATAACTATCAAGTAAATATGATTTCTAGCTTTTCGAATAAAAAACTGCTGTTAGTGGTCACATATCTCGGTATGGTGCTCGGCTCATTTGCGCAATTATCAGAAAATGATCTAAAGCCAGTGCTGCTAGAAGACGAGGCGGTAGAGTATAACATTGGAGATCAACTTCAGATTTATCAAGATTACTACCATCAAGAAACCATGGAACATGTGGCTGCGCATGGTACGTTTAAAGCCAACACAAAAAAGGCCGGTAATGAGGGCAACTCAGGCGCTAAAATCTGGTGCCGTTTCAAGCTAAAGGCTGCAGATGCTGGTCTTTGGTACTTAGAACTTGGAAATCCTTTGTTGAGTGATATTGAAATGCACGCAATTGGTTCAAATGGCTCAGTCCAACGGATTGATTACTCAGCTTACAAAGCTTTTTCTGAAAGACATTTAGCGCACAACCTCTTCTTTTTCCCGCTAGATTTTGAAGCCAATGAAGAAAAGACCATTTACATTTCACTGATTGCCACTTACCCACTCGACTTTCCGCTTTCGGTAATGAAGGCAGAAACCATCATTGAAAAGAACCACAAGCTCGATGTTTTTCATGGCATTTTCTTCGGTTTCATTATCGTAATGGCGCTTTATAATTTCTTCTTGTACTTCAGCGTAAAAGAAGAACTCTACCTCTACTATGTCTTCTACATTGTTGGAATGGGCTTAATGATCGCGCATTTTACAGGTTATGCTTTCAACTTCTTGTGGCCCTCCTTCCCTACTATGAATCAATGGCCCGCAATTATGCCTTGTATCGGAATTACGTTTGCGTTCTTATTCACCACCAAGTTTCTGCAGCTCAGTAAAAATATGCCTAAACTCGATAGGGTTTTGAAAGTGATGCTTGCCATTTTGTTGTTTTCAATTCCGCTAAATCTTGTGCATGTTTTAGGCATTTTCGAAAGTCCTCTTCCCATAATATTGGCCGCGATAGACATACAATTGATTGCAGTACTTTTAGACGTTACGCTTTTCGTTGCTGGGCTCATTATGTATAGAAGAGGCTTTACCCCAGCCAAGTATTTCCTTTTGGCTTGGAGCAGTTTGCTTATTGGTGCATTGATCTACGTGTTTTTAAACTTGGGAATATTGGAGCCTACCTTCTTCACCAAATTTGCT
>Ga0100380_10007354_pt1 | contig 11030 bp, 14 predicted proteins | sample CryGeymeta201504_FD_80417 | JGI IMG/M metagenome (GOLD analysis project Ga0100380, IMG submission 80417) | Groundwater microbial communities from Crystal Geyser aquifers in Utah, USA - Crystal Geyser metaG 2015-04 | ecosystem: Environmental > Aquatic > Deep subsurface > Groundwater | place... | reverse complement strand
TCGAGCAATTCAAGCTTTTCATCAAGTGTATTGAGCAATTGCAAACCATGATCATCTGGAAAAAGTACTTTTCTAGGATGAGGATTAAAGGTGAGCAAAACCGACCTTAATGATTGCTGTTGACACATTTCAGAAAGTTGGGTCAATATTTTTCTGTGACCTATATGTATTCCATCAAAAGTGCCCGTGGTAACGGCTGTTTGTTTTTCAACTAAATAAGAATGAATGTCGTGGAAAACTCTCACGTTATTTTTTTAACGGTTTATTGTTATAATCAATTGATTTACAATGCTTTGAATTGTAAATAAGCAAAAACCAAAAGTATACATTTAAAAATATGAACAACGAGTATATAATAAGAATAGAAAAACATAGCTTTGCAGCCGTTTTAGGACGAATCAATATTTACGTAACTATCTAAAATTCAGCATAAATGGCTGGTCTAACAGGAAAAATTACACAGGTTATCGGGCCTGTAATCGATGTGCGTTTTAGCACAGGAAGCGTGCTTCCAAACATTCTCGATGGACTTGAAGTAACAAAAACAACCGGTGAAAGAGTGGTTTTAGAGTGCCAACAGCACATCGGTGAAGACACTGTACGTACCATTGCGATGGACTCAAGTGAAGGTTTAACCCGTGGTATGGTGGTAACACCTCTAGGATCTCCGATCACAATGCCAGTTGGTGACCAAATTAAAGGAAGAACCTTTAATGTGATTGGTGAAGACATTGACGGTATTGGCGGTATTGATCAAACTGGAGGTCGTGGTATTCACCAACAGGCTCCAAAGTTTGAAGATCTTTCTACTGCAACTGAAGTACTTTTCACTGGTATTAAAGTAATCGACCTTATCGAGCCTTATGCTAAAGGTGGTAAAATTGGTCTTTTCGGTGGTGCAGGTGTTGGTAAAACAGTATTGATCCAAGAGTTGATCAACAACATTGCAAAAGGATACGATGGTTATTCTGTATTTGCTGGTGTTGGTGAGCGTACTCGTGAAGGAAATGACTTATTGAGAGAAATGCTTGAATCAGGAATCGTTAAATACGGTGACGCATTCATGCACTCAATGGAAGAAGGCGGATGGGATCTTTCTAAAGTTGATAAAAACGCGCTTAAAGAATCAAAAGCAACTTTCGTATTCGGTCAGATGAATGAGCCTCCAGGAGCACGTGCTCGTGTGGCTTTAACTGGTCTTTCTGCTGCTGAATATTTCCGTGATGGTGGAGGCGATAGCCCTGAAGCTGGTGGTCGCGATATCCTTTTCTTCGTAGATAATATCTTCCGCTTTACACAAGCTGGTTCTGAAGTATCTGCACTTTTAGGTCGTATGCCTTCTGCGGTAGGTTACCAGCCTACACTAGCATCTGAAATGGGTGCGATGCAAGAGCGTATTACTTCTACTAAGAATGGATCTATTACCTCTGTACAAGCGTTATACGTTCCTGCGGATGACTTGACTGACCCTGCTCCTGCAACTACGTTTGCCCACTTGGATGCAACTACAGTATTGTCTCGTAAGATTGCTGAGCTTGGTATTTACCCAGCGGTTGATCCATTGGATTCGACTTCAAGAATTCTTAACGTAGATACTGTAGGTGCTGAGCACTACGAAACAGCTCAAAAAGTAAAAGAGATTTTACAACGCTATAAAGAACTTCAAGACATCATTGCCATTCTTGGTATGGATGAATTGAGTGAAGAAGATAAATTAGTTGTGCACCGCGCAAGACGAGTTCAACGTTTCTTATCTCAACCATTCCACGTAGCTGAGCAGTTTACAGGTCTTAAAGGTGTATTTGTTCCAATCGATGAAACAATCAAAGGCTTCAACATGATTATTGACGGAGAAATGGATAAGTATCCAGAAGCGGCTTTCAACTTGAAAGGTAACATCGAAGATGTAATTGCAGCTGGAAATAAAATGCTTTCAGAATCTAAGTAATCATGGTATTAGAGATTATTTCACCAGACAAAATGATCTTTCAAGGCGAAGTTGACTCACTTCAACTTCCTGGAAAAAGTGGATCATTTGGAGTTTTGAACAACCACGCTCCTATCATCGCTACATTACAAGCAGGCACTGTAAAAGTTCAGCAAGATGGCAGTGAGAAGCTATTTGAAATATCAGGCGGTGTAGTTGAAGTGGTGAAGAATAAAGTGATTGTGCTTTCTGAATAAGAAATCAATCATCATCAAATTGAAAAAAGGAGGCTTTGGTTAAAGCCTCCTTTTTTATTTAACAACACTATTTAATTGGTATTTTTCGCCAAAGATTCTGAGAATGAGGAACTCAATATTTACAACTATTATCATCCTGGCCTTCGCAGTAAGCGCCAGTGCACAAAAGAAAATTTCTTTTGTAGCACCTGACAACCTTAAAATCACCGCAGACCTTTATGATGCTGGTGCTGGAGCACCGGTTATCATTCTTTGTCATGAAGCAAACAGCAGCCGAGGTGAGTTTAAAAACGCTGCTCCAAAGCTTGTAGCCATGGGCTTTACATGCTTAGCAATTGATATGCGTGCTGGTGGCACCACAAATGGCATTGCCAATGAAACTACACCTGATGCTATTGAGAAAAAATTCCCTATCGCACTACTTTATGGAGAACAAGATATGCTTGCAGCCATCACGTATGCTGAAGAAAATTTAAAAGCTGAAAAAATCATTTTACTTGGTAGCAGCTACAGTGCTGGACTCGCCTTGATGATTGGCGCTTATGATGATAGAATCGCTGCCATCGCAGTCTTTAGCCCAGGAGAATACATTGAAGATTTGAGTGTGAGCACTTATGTGCAATACATTACTAAACCAACATTTGCTACTGGTGCAAGCAGCGAAATAAGCGATGTAAGGGCAATGATGGCTGGAATGAACGAAGATTACCTGGTGCTTTTTTCACCAAGTGGCGGTGGTGTGCACGGTGCTAAAAATTTAGATCAAAGCACTCCAAATCACAAAGAATATTTGGATGCGCTAGAACGCTTTTTGAAACGATATCTATAAAAAGAAAAGGCCCGAAATCAAATAATTTCGGGCCTTTTTATGAGTTATGGTTTACTAGAATAAACCGTGTAATTCAGCATCAATCTTTCTGATGATTGCTCCCAAATCTTCAGGATCATCTCTAAAGTTGTTATTATCCACATCTATGATCAACAGCTTGCCTTTGTCATAAGTAGAAATCCATGCTTCATAGCGCTCGTTCAAACGCTTTAAGTAATCTAATCTGATTGCTTCTTCGTATTCGCGACCGCGGCTCTGAATTTGGCTTACCAAACGTGGCACGCTCGCTCTCAAATAAACCAATACATCAGGTGGCTGCACAAACTTGTCAAGCAAGTTGAAAAGTGAGAAATAAGTTTCAAAATCGCGCGTAGTCATCAAGCCCATCGAGTGCAAGTTTGGGGCAAATATGTAGGCATCTTCATAGATTGTTCTATCCTGAATCACTCCTTTTTTACCTTCTCTAATCTCTAGTACTTGGTTAAATCTATTGTTTAAATAATAGATCTGCATGTTGAATGACCAACGCTGCATTTCTGCATAAAAATCATTGATATAAGGATTACCGTCTACATCTTCATAGTGGCTTTCCCAGCCATAATGTTTTGATAAAAGACCGGTAAGCGTTGTTTTACCAGAGCCAATGTTGCCCGCAATAGCAACGTGTAAATTTGATTTCTTTTCTTCCATTAGTTTCGCTTTGGTGATCGGCACTTTAAGGTTGCGAATTAAGACAATTCATAGAATTATCAGACCTTAATTTGCGGTGGTGAAGATAAGCACACGATTTTTCTCAGCACCTATTATTCTTGATCTATTCACATCAAAAAACAATGTTTTACCTAATTCTATATCTACCTTTTCTTCTCTTTGATCTATCAGGTGATATGCCAACAACGCATCATCCTTTTTGTAGAATAATCTATCGTTGTGAATAACCAAATGCTCAATACCCTTGATGGGCAATAAATTCAAATAATTGCCATACACATCAAACACAAAAACGCCATGTGCAGGATCTGTCATATACACCTTATTGGCTTGCTCTACCATATCTGTCGGATACAATTCTAGGCGAAGCAATTGCCCAAGATTCAAACTTCTGCGCTCTTCTTCTGAATTTTGATCAAATCGAATCAACTGAAAATTGATTGGATCATATAACCAAAACCCGTTGCTATGCGAAGTTGCTGCGAGCGAAATCTGCTCAAATCCTTTGGCAAAAAGATTTATTGGTTCTCTCAGTTCTGCCAACCGCGAATCGAGAAAAATCAACTTCATTTGGTTGGGCGAATACACCAATATTTTCAATGGATTGGTCGCGTCTAGCATGATGTCTTCGCCAATCAATTTGTTGCTATAAATAGACAACACTTTGTTTTTTTCATCGCGCAGTTCTACTTCACCCTTCTTTACCAAATAAGCACGATTTAGCGGATCTAAATAGCATTGTTGCGCCTTCGCGTCAATAGTGTACAATGCAGTCCAATGACTAGATTGACCAAGCAGTGTTGTGCTATAAAATGCAATGAAAACAATCAATAAACTACGCATTCGCTATTTCTAATATTTGCTCCATGTAATCGCGATTGTTTGACAAACGAGGCACCTTATTTTGCCCACCCAGTTTGTTGCGCGATTTCATCCAAGTGTAAAAGGTTTCACTCGGAACAGCCCTAATAATAGGCATTTTCAAAATCTTGTCCATAAAGCGTTTCGCTTCATAGTCGCTGTTCAGTGCTTTTATGGCCTGATCAAGTGCTACCGCAAATTGATTCATATCAGCAGGCATTTCGTCAAACTCAATGGCCCACTCGTGCGCACCGGCTTCTTTGTTTTGCATGTAAACAGGCGCGGCTGTATAGTCGCGAACTTTGGCCCCCGTTTCTGCGCAAGCCTTTGCCATGGCTTTTTCGGCATTGTCTACAATCAACTCTTCGCCAAATGCATTGATAAAATGCTTTGTTCTTCCACTCACTTTTATTCGAAACGGATCAAGCGAAGTAAAACGAATGGTATCGCCAATCATATATCGCCAAAGGCCGCCATTGGTAGAGATGATCAACGCATAATTCTCGCCCACTTTCACTTCGTCTAATTGCACTGTTTTCGGCTGTTCTTTTCCAAATTCATCCATTGGCATGAATTCGTAAAAAATGCCATAGTCAAGCATCAGCAACATATCCGTTGCCCCTGCCCTATCCTGAATTCCAAAAAATCCTTCCGAAGCATTATAGGTTTCAAAATAGTGCATTTGCTCTCTGCCGCCAATCACTTCTTCAAAGCGTTTTCTGTAAGGCTCAAAACTCACACCGCCATGCACATACCACTCAAGGTTTGGCCACACATCAATAATTTGTTTCTTACCCGATTTCTCTAAAATTCGGTTGAGCAACACCAACATCCAACTCGGCACACCCGAAATATTGGTAATATCTTGATGCATGGTAATATCAGCAATTTGCTCAATCTTCTTTTCCCAAGACGGATTGAGCGAAACACTTGGATCTGGTGTTTGGTGCAACGATGCCCAAAACGGTAAATTCTTAATAATAATAGCCGACAAATCGCCTGTATAAGCACTTTCATTCAGCGGAACAAAATCAGAACTTCCGCCCATCGCCAAGCCGCGGCCTTCCATCAATTTACTTTCAGGAAACGCATTGTAATACAAAGACATCAAGTCTTTACCGCCCTTGTAATGGCACTCTTCAAGCGATTCTTCGCTCACAGGAATAAACTTGCTTTTATCGCTCGTGGTTCCGCTTGATTTCGCAAACATTTTTATTTCCGAAGGCCACAAAATGCCCTGCTCGCCCTTTATGATTCGATCTATATAAGGCTTTAAATCTTCGTATTGGCTAATCGGAACCCGAGCCTTAAACACTTCTACCGACTGAATATCTGCATAGCCATATTTCTTGCCCCACTCTGTGTTTTGCGCGCTGCTAATCAATCGCTCAAACCACTCGTGCTGCACATCATGCGGATATTTCACAAAAAGCTCAATCTGATGCATGCGCTTCTTGATCACCCAACTAAACACAGAATTTATTATTCCCATTCCATCACAATTCGGAGCATGAACTACCGCTAAACCTTACGTGCGTCATCACCGTTTTAGTGCGCTCAATATAGCAGAATCATCCCTTCTTAAAAAGCAATAATCCGTCAGCTTTTATATGATTTTATTTGGGCGCCTTAACGCGCTTTTGTTCCAATCTGCTCCTTTCAGTCACAGGATTTCCACGCCAATCGCGGGCGCAATCGCTCCTACAGAAGCTTTTAGCTAACTCACACTTACCACACTAAACGCATTACCATTCAGTGTAAAGCTCTCGCCAACTGTTTTTCCTAGCATTGCCATTGCCAACGGGCTTTCCATAGAAACACCAAAAATCATGGTAGCGCCAAGCATTACTTTACCGCAAGCTGCACCAAGTAGATAAATGCCTTTGTTGGTTTCTACCAAAGCACGTTCAGCCACATTGTTGTAGCTTTTATCTGGGTTTATTTGGCGCAATTGAGTCAAAATCGTTTCCTCAATGTCAATTTGATTCACCAATTTTTCCATTTCTTGGTGCACCATCGAGCGTTCGGTTTCATATTTGTCTCCTGCACTTGATTTGTCATTGTCTTCGTTGCTTTCTTTTAGCGAAAGCAATTCTGACTTAAGCACCGCAAGCTTAGCAACCACTTGGTTTTTGCAAGCTGTTATTACACTACTTTTTTCAATTATTGGCATAGTGCAAATGAAGCGAGAAATGAGATTCATGATTTATCCTTCGTTAAATTTTCATGCGCATTTTTTGACATTAACAATCTCATCTACCACCAAAATCCGCATTTAGTCGGGTACGAATACAAACTCGTTAGTATAAAATTCTGCATTTGTCGATTTACACAAAATCTAAAGCAACTAATTTTTAATAACACAGGTCTAACTAATCAAAGCTTCTCGAGTAGCTATTTGCCAATAAAAGTTTAAACCACTAACACCTGTTTAACCTTTTAAAACTTATTAGCCATGAGAAAGTTAATTCCTGTTTTTATCGCATTCCTTTTATTAATTGCCAGTGTGGCAATTGTAAATGCACAAACTTCAATACACAACATTGATTTACCTAAAACTCTCGTGTTTCAATGGAAAATTAATGCCGAAGCCGTGCATCCTTCATGGAAAAACGAAGACTTTTCCATCGCAAGAGACGATGCCGGACTAACTATTCTTTACGGAACCTATGTTTCGCTTGAAGATGCCTTGCTGCATGCACCACAATTACCAGAAAACGCTGACAAAGCAACCTTGCTGGCATTTGTAAATCAACGCAGCATATTGTTGGACGAAGCGCTTCTGCAGTGCTATCCAAAGCAAATAGGATCAACCCTTTGCAGCAATCCTAAGGAGGAATTCTTGGTGCGCTTTTCGGTTGATTTGGGAGAGTTTTCAGAACCCATCTTAGAAGAAAACTTGCCTCTTGAGGTTGCCGAACTTGGATTTCAAGTTACAAGTGATCGCATGCTGGCTTATTCCACTGCAAAGTATTGGGCAGAGCAAGAAGCCTTTGAAATTTCTGAAAAACTAAAAACCCTAGGATTTGAGCAGGCTAAAATAAGCGCTTATCTGCACGATACACGCTTAGCCGCCAATGAACTAGAAGAGATTTACGCATACCTGGCTTATGCTGCAAATTAAGTGCTAAGCCAGAAAAAAGACGCTATGCTACGCGAGGGACTCCGCCTTGGCAGACTGAAAAAGTCTCGCTTTGGCGGAGTTATTTTTTCTTGAATAATGGAACCGTAGAACAAGGCTCGCCATACATCAGCGATTTTACCACTGGCGTGAGCTTGGCGGTGAGTTCCACGTATACACTTTCGTCTATTTGCTCTTTGCTACACCCTTTTATAATCACTCGGCAATCTTCATATTCAGCCGTATTTATGGCAGCCACCCAATTTCGCCAAAGCGCCAATTTCAAATCTTTTTCAGACCCAAACACAATGCGATTGGCCATGGGTTGCAATGCCGTTGCGATAAGCATATAAGCCCACGTGGGCACAATGGCTTCTGCTGAGCAATAGATGTACACTTCACAATTGGCATAAGATTCCCAATCGTATGTTTTAACAAACTCACGAAAGTCTTTTTCTTTTAGCGCTAAGCCTTGCCAAAGCGCTTGCTCTATATCAAATCCTTTAAGCCTCCATTTGGGCTTCAGTTCTTCCAAATCAAGGGTAACGAGTCCACTTTTAGCTACTTTATTTTCAATAATGTCGCTCATCGATTAAATCATCCCAAGTTCTACCAACGCTTCTTCGCTCATCATGTCTTTATCCCATGTTGGCTCCCAAACCAAGGTTATTTTAGACGATTTTACTCCTTTTACACCAGCCACTTTTTGCTCTACTTCCACTGGCAGCGTTTCGGCCACCGGGCAGCTTGGCGAAGTCAAAGTCATCAATATTTCCACGTCTTTTTCCTCGCCAATTTTAATCTCGTAAATCAAACCAAGCTCGTAAATATCAACCGGAATTTCAGGATCATAAACTGTCTTCAACACACTAATGATAGTTGTTTCAAGCGCTTTTTTCTCTTTAAAATCCATCTTAATCTTGCTTTGTTTTGGCTTCGTATGCCAAGGCATACATTTTTATTTTCTTAATCATAGACACCAAACCATTTGCGCGATTGGGCGACAAATGTTCCTTCAGTCCTATTTTATCTACAAAGTACAAATCTGCCGAAGCAATAGCTGCTGGCGGTTGATTTGACAATACGCGCACCATCAATCCTACCAAGCCTTTGGTAATTACCGCATCGCTATCCGCGTCAAAACGTAAAATGCCATCATTCATTTCGGCATGCAACCACACGCGGCTTTGGCAACCTTTTACCAAATTATCTTCTGTCTTATACATTTCTTCCAAGCCATTGAGCTCTTTTCCAAACTCAATAATATGCTCGTACTTTTCCATCCAATCACTGAAAAAGCTGAACTCATCAATGATTTCGTCTTGTATTTCGTTGATTGTTTGCATCGTTATTTTTTTAAACTAGCGGTTAGTATTTTTTGTTCGATCGCAGTAGTAGAATAGCCTTCTACAAATTGCAACTGCTTCACTTCGCCACCATTGGCTAGCACTTCTTTTGCACCTACTATGTTATCAATGGTGTAATCACCACCTTTCACCAACACATCGGGCATCAACACATTGATAATGATTTGCGGAGTTTCTTCTTCAAAAATCACCACGGCATCTATCATGGTTAATGCACTCATTATGATGGCGCGGTCTTGTTCTGTGTTGATCGGTCTTGAGTCACCTTTCCCCAGCATTTTCACAGAAGCATCACTGTTAATCGCCAAAATCAATTTGGTTCCTAAGTCAGCTGCTTCTTGTAAATAGATCAAATGACCAGGATGAATAAGGTCAAACACACCGTTAGTAAACACCACTTTTTCGCCCGCAGCTTTCCAGCTATCGCGCAAGCGTTGCAATTCGGCTAAACCAAAAATTTTATGAAATGGATTCGTCTGCAATGCCACTATAATCTTTCTTTTTACTGATGAAAGGTAGGGCAATCATGGATATAAATCCTGCGATGAGTATGGTAATGGTTTGAGCTGTCCATATTATCCAACCAAAAGCATAACCTTGGTTTTTATCTACACCATACAAAATCAAAATTGACATGACCGCCAAAGGATAGGCTCCAAGACCACCTTGCACCGCTATCAATGAAATTCCACCTAAAACAAACGAGGCCAAAACACCTCCAAAACTCACCCCTTGAGTTTCTGGAAAAGCCTGAAATGTAACCAAGTACATCACAATGTAGCATGCCCAAATCAAGGCCGTGTGCAATAGAAATCCGGCTTTGTTTTTCATGCGTTTCAATGCAATCAAACCATCCATCAATCCTTGAATTTTTTCACGAAGCATAATCGCCACTTTGTGTTGCGATTTCTGAATAAATCGCCAACCAAAATAAGCAACCGCTGCGCCTACCACGCCTATTGTTAGCATAAAGGGCAACGATTCAAGCTTCTCCATCAACGGCCCCATCAAGTCGTTTAAGAAATCTTGCAACAACTCAATTTGCATGAAAATGGCCGCAAAAATCAAAATGATAAGTACTACCAAATCCACCAATCGTTCGGCTATTACGGTTCCAAAAAGTTTTTCGAAAGGCATTTTTTGGTAGCGCGCAAGCACCGCACAGCGCGTCACTTCGCCCAATCTTGGGAAAGCCAGATTAAACAAATAGCCAATCATCACCGCATAAAAGCTTGATGCCAAACTCAAATCATACCCCAACTGACGCAACGGAAATTTCCAACGATAAGCTCTAAAAATGTGACTCAAAACCGCAATACAGCTCGATAATACAATCCACCAATAGTTAGCTCGCGCAAACGAGTCAATCATATCAGCCTTGTCTTTTTCTGTAAAGTTTCTGTAAACCATCCAGATCAGCAAAGCACCAAGACCTAGCGAAAACGCAATCTGCAAAAAGGTTTTGAGTGATTTATTCAAACTTACAATTGCTTTAGTTTGTTGGTAGATTCATCAGGAAAAACCACCCAAGGCTTGAAGGATTTTGCTTCTTCAAAATCCATTTGAGCATAAGAAATAATGATGATGATATCGCCTTTTTGCACCCTACGCGCAGCAGGACCATTCAAGCTAATAATTCCCGTATTTGCCTTACCCGTAATCACATACGTTTCAAAACGCTCGCCATTATTGATGTTCACGATGGTCACCTTTTCGCCCTCAATCATGTTGGCCGCGTCCATCAGCGTTTTATCAATTTCAATACTACCGATATAGTCGAGATCGCTGTCAGTAACAGACACGCGGTGAATCTTCGATTTTAGTACCTCTATCTTCATTGTGGGCGCGAAATTAGGATTTACAAATCACATCAAAATCACCATTACCATTTTTGGCAAAACCACCGCATTTCTTTCCTTTAGTATTTGGGCGCTCGGGCGTGCTTTCCGCTGCAATC
>Ga0100380_10007339_pt1 | contig 11048 bp, 16 predicted proteins | sample CryGeymeta201504_FD_80417 | JGI IMG/M metagenome (GOLD analysis project Ga0100380, IMG submission 80417) | Groundwater microbial communities from Crystal Geyser aquifers in Utah, USA - Crystal Geyser metaG 2015-04 | ecosystem: Environmental > Aquatic > Deep subsurface > Groundwater | place... | reverse complement strand
CCTAAGGGCAAGGCTGGAAAGAGAATAATCGATGAGAATTAATAGAAAGAACAGAAAGAGGCCAAGGAAGAACACGCCTAATAAAGGAAGGGAAAACAGTCCTCAAAGAAGCAGAAGAAAAACGATCAATAATGATATGTATATTAGGCAGTGTGACCCATAACTGATGCCCATCCAAATCTGAATATATTAAATACCTCAGCATCACATGAAGTTAGATGATGATTAATTCATGACGGTCTTCTAAATGTTATGTTGAGACACCATGAGAAACTGATTTTTTAACCTTACCTCATTGAGAACATATGATAACATGTCCGGTATTTGATGCTGTTTTAGGGAGCAGATTTTTATAATTTTAATTGGCATAATGATTAGGTTGCTACAAACGAGAAGACTGGGGGCCTATCTGATGTCTTCGTCAGATTCAATGCAAACTACCTCGCTTGATAAGTATCTCGTTTTTCCTACTGCTCATCCCGTAGTGCCTTACTACTTCCATAGTGCACGCATCAATCGCCATCTGTATAACTACCTGCAAAAACATAAAATTAAACACGTGGCTGCCTTTCCCGTTCGTCCAGGAGTGTACCCACGACCCTTCTACCCGCTCTCAGCAGAGGACCTTTAATCGTAGCTAGGTCTTCAAGGAGTGACATGGACACAGAGAAGCAGTTGGAACGATGAAATGCCCATTACATACAACAATCTAAGCTATGAAGCAGAAAATCCTAATGAGATGAGCTTAGAAGCACCTGTGAAGATTGTCAATGGGCTCTAGCAGCTCTACCCGATTGGATCCATTTGCACCATTAACCTCAAGGCAGAAGAAAACAACCTTTCCATATTTTTGCGATCCTAACTCAGAATTTAAGCTGAATGGGCTTCACCAATTAATGGCCCAATTTCGATGGTGGGAGGTCGAGCTCTCAAGACTGAATCAATCAACCAAATATCTAAAGAATACTAAGAACTACTGTCAATTTACGAACGAATTTCAAGTATCTCAGCAATCAACCTCCCAATAATTGACACCAAACAAGAGAAAAATGTAGTAGTAAAGGTTGTCTAGCTCATGACCGGTTACCTCTGTACTTTGTCCTTCTTCTCTCAGGACAGGTTGTTCAATTTATTCCGCAAAAATAGCCTGCAATAGCGTATTCCTCTACTGTTGGCCTGCTACAAAGAATATCTGGAGGTCCTGGAAAGCAGCTGGAAAGGATTATCAGTTCAGTCTGATCCTTAGCATCGACAAAAATAGGCTGCCTTCACTATTTACGAAGAAATGAAGAGGTTAGTTGGTAACCCAGGTGAACAGAAATTTGTTGACAAGATCAGGGGTAAATTAAAAAAGAAGCAATATCCTGAAAGTGTAGCCAAATTGATAGAAACTGAGCTGCTGTCCATTGAAACTTAAGGAGGGCATGACATCAGCCGAAAGAAACATTACGTCACACTTTTGTCATAGTATCCTTGGGGAGTGAGAGCTGAGGAAAAATTCGATCTGGAAGGAGCTCGAGCCCTTCTTGAAGAACACCACTATGGTATGCATAAACTCAAGAAACGTATCTTGGAATTCATAGCTGTCAGCAAGCTCAAGGGTGAGTTCAAGTCAAAAGTCTTACTTTTGCATGGTCCTCCAGGAGTTGGTAAAACTTCAATCGTCAAGTCGATCGCCTAGTGCCTTAACAGGCCCTACGCTCGTGTCTCTTTGGGTGGCTAATACGACACAGCCATCGTCAAAGGTCATCGCAGATTGTACATCGGTGCATATCCTGGAAAAATATGGGACAGCATTTACAGATCCAAAGCTGAGAACCCTGTGATTTTGCTTGACGAGATTGACAAGATTGTTTCGAGAGCTGGAGGCTCCAGTCTGCAAGATGCAGTTATGGAGGTTTTGGATCCTGTTCAAAATCATAAATTCAAGGATGACTTCATGGATGTTTAGATCGATCTGTCCAGAGTTCTCTTCATTTGTACGGCTAACTCTCTTGATACAATTTTCCCTCCTCTTCTCGACCGACTTGAAAGGATTGAAGTTGTTGGCTACACTACAGCTGAAAAATTGCAAATTTTCCAAAAATACATTGTTCAGCAGGCAAAGTAGGAAAATGGACTGACTGGATAGTTAGGATAGAAATTATCCTTTGCTCCTGAAGCCGTACGAGCCTTGATTGAGGGGTATTGTAAATAAGCAGGAGTCAGAAGTTTGGTCAGAAAAACTAATCAAATTTTCCAAAAAATGGCTTACAAACATGTCAAAAATATCCCTTTCGACACTACAGTCCTTCCTGATCAGCTGAGATAATATCTTGGCTTGCCAACCTTTCACCACTCACGACTTTTCCCCAGCAGTCCTCCAGCTGGTGTCATGATTGGTTTGGCTTACAACAACTACGGAGGTTCAATCATGTACATCGAGTGTGTCCATCAAGGCAGCCATGCGACTCCTGAAAAAGACGAGAAGGAAAAAGAAAAGCAGGGTAGCTTGTTGGTCACTGGCAACATTCATGATGTAATGAGAGAAAGCACACAACTAGCTCACAGCTACGCCAAATTTGTTTGTTCTTCTTTCTTCAACAACCACTATCTTGAGCACAATGATGTTCATCTTAATTTCCCAGAAATTGAGATCGGTAAAGATGGACCTTCAGCGGGAGCAGCTATCACCTCAGCTCTTATTTCTCTAGCTCTCAACAAGCCTATGGTTAAGGAAATTGCAATGACGGGTGAGATCACCTTATCAGGAAAGGTGAATCCTATTGGCGGTGTGAAGGAGAAGACCATGGGAGCCAAACGTGAAGGCGTCACAACATTGATTTTCCCTGAAGACAACAGAAGAGATGTTGACGATTTGTAGGTCGAAATCAAGTAAGGAATAACTTTCCATTTTGCCAGCAACTACTTGTAAGTGCTTGACCTTGTTCTTGGGTTGAAAGTCGAACAATAAGTCCCTGCTTGATACTGTCTGTTCAAACTTATCAATAACACTACATATCTTATTTTACAGCTAGAGTTATAAATAGTATCAAGGCAGAGGTAGGGCTAAATTTGGCATTAAAAATTCTTTGCTACCTACCATCTTCCTCCATTAAAATAAGGAGAAGGGATCATCTCTGATTGATGGTGAGCCATGGTTGAGGTGATCTGACTCGAGCCAGCATGGAAATGTTGGATTCTTCTTTTCGATATTTTCGTAAGCTAATCTTTGGAGAAAGCCTTGAACCGAGAATTCCCACCTTGTACTTTCTTTATTAACACTTTGAACCTCCGGCTTGACCTGAGCTATCCCTCCAGTACGGAAACATTTCCTCTTCTGATGGTACATAAAGGCTAGATAGACTCTTGTGCTTTTGCAGTTTTGCTTGAGGAAGTGTAACCTCATGATATGGAAGGTTGTAAGAGAGCTAGGAAGAAGTTGAGAGTGTGGAGTGTCGGACATGATCTGACTGTTACTCAAGGCTGGAAGTAGGTTTAGAACAAGCAATGCGAAAATTTTAGGAGTAGAAGAGTGCAGTATTGTTTGAGGGGGTCGATGAGGGAGAATATTCATCTGGAAGAATTCGACGATTGAGGTGTTATCTGCGAGATTTAAACATTCTAGTTCTATAATGATAATAATTTTAAAAATAATGAGAATTTGAGCTGTGGCAAATAATCAAATCCAGGTTTTGCTTTCATATGGTCCAATATAATTTCTATGCTTTCTTTCGGGCCTCAGAAATACCTCCCAGAGTGCCTTCCAATTTTCGAAAGTAGTCTCGAATGTACTGTTTTATATTTTTGCCAATGCTCATCCTCTTAAAGATGATCTTGTACCAAATCAAGTAAGAATATGCTCTGAAGCCTTCAGCCTCGTCAAAAGGAAGACTGTATAACCCTCGATCCAATGCATCACAACTTTGGTACAATTTGAAAATAAGTATGATGCAAGGTATGCTGTCCATGCTCTCGAGTTGCTCTAGCATTTCTTTGTATCGCTTGCCTCTGGGTAGTTTTTTGTTATAGGTTAGCATACGTACGTAACCTTTGACTCGATTGCTTTCAGTGTCCTCCAGGCTTATCAACACTTGATCGATCTCTTTTTAGAAGGCTTCCTCGTTGAAGTCTAAAGTGCCGGAAAGGACTCCAGTCAGCCAGGTGAGGTGGTAGTCTAAATAATCTTGTTAGCTGATGTCTTCAGTGAGACCAGCGATCATCAATGCTTGAGTGAACCGAGGAACTTTGGTGCCAGTGACTAGTTACTCACCATAGAGTCGCTTAATGAAAGAGATGGCTCTTTCTAGAGTGATGTGAAATCTCATATAAATGCTAGGTTATTTGTCGAGATCCTTTAATTCTTGTTTCATACTGTGATTGATTATATCTCAAGCACCAACTTCCCTCTATTAATAAATGGATAAATTTGAAATTCCCCACCCTTTCCATTCTGACGACTCCTTTGGTCCGCATATGGCCCGAACACCGATCAGCTAGCAGAGCAACTTCACCTTCAACCCAAAAGGTGTCACTTCACCTCTCCAGTTGTCTACCCCACAAGTAGGAAAGTTCAAGTGGGATCCTGACATGCGGTTATTTGAGCTTGAATAGCTGTCAGCTAATTAAAACTACAGAAATCAAAATCCGACCATCAAGTAAGATCTTTACTAAGAACATAAGGAAATGAAGAAGTTCAAAGTTCATGAAAATAGGTCAAAAAAGAGCGCGGCATAAATCAAAAAGGCTCCCAAAAAACGCCATTCAAAAAGCAAAGCTACTAAAATCAAAAGGCATCCCAGAAAGAAGAGCTTTCAAACAAATTTGGACTGTTTTGTGAAAATGGGTCCAACAGGCTAATAGCACAGTTGATTTTCTATATATCAAATTGACACATGAAGAGGACTATTAATGAGACGCCCAAGTCAGGCCATAAAAAGAGAAAGGCCTCATCTCACTCCAAAGAGCCAGTTTCAAACGAGTAAGAAGAGGACATTATCATCTTCACGGCAGAGAAAACATCTTCCACTCAATTGAGCAATGGCCAAATCAGGCAAAAAGCATGTCCTTGGATGGCCAAGAAGACAACGGACATCCGAGACCCACTCCTTCGCTTTCATAATGAAATCATTGAATTCTACGCATACATAGCAGCAACACCAGCATAGCGAGCCTCACGAAAGCAGGCTTTTCTTGAGTAATTCTTTGTCTAAGTAGACTGAAAACAGTCATATAAGAGGTGGTGCCAGATTGTGAAATCAAACAATTTGGCTCATCAGCCTCAGGTCTATAGTTGCCAGACGGTGATGTTGATGTGACTATCCTGACAGATCGTGAATAAATGTAAGTGCTCAAAGCAGTCAACAATCGTCTGAGAGATGAGCCCAAGTTTACCCGTTTAGATTTCAGGAGAGGGAAGGTTCCAATCATTAATGTATTTTCAAGCAGAGGAGGTCAACAGTTTGACATTTCTGTCAACAAAAGGGACGGACTGAGACAATTACTAGAGATTCAACGAATGATTGGAGGAGTGCCTGAGTTCAAGTACATATTCATGGTGCTGAAGTGTATGCTCAAAATTAGAGGCTACTCTGAAACCTATCATGGCTATATTGGCTCTTATCTGCTCTTTTGCATGGTTTTTTAATTCCTCTTCCACAAGTATCAAGGATTCCGTAATTTCAGCCCTCAGCATCTTCTTAGTCAGGATATCATTAACTTTTTGTAATTCTACTCTGGAACCGACTGGTCCCAGATTGAAGTGCTGGTTGGTCGAGGAATCATCAGGGAAAGAAGCTAAAACACAATGCAAACCAGTAAACCTGGCTATCTCAGATTCATGAGTCCCTAGAACCCAAATGACGACATTGGCGGCAAAGCTTACAAAATCAAGTAAGTTTTTTATTGCTTCAAGAATCGTGTCCAAGTCCTAAAAAACAAAAATTACCGGAGAGGCGAGTCTGTCCTTAAGGAGCTCCTCAACCCCAGCCTCTAAGAATTCAGCTACCCAAACCGCCATGGATTTTGACATTATGCCAATGATATCATAGCTGCTACATATAATTTTAATCGATAGTAAACTATAAATGCTTCTGAAGGTATGCAGGATGAACTTCGGCGTGTTGAGAGATGCATATCTTGCACTGGCTCGAGAAAAACAATGGCAAGCTGACCCGCAGCAACTAGAAGTCGTATGTGTTTGATTAGTCAGCTTGAACATTTGTAGAGTCTCAGGCGCGACCTCGAAAGCAGTCACTCGAGATGGAAGATCAGCCAAAATACAGCCACAGTCAACAACACAAGGCAGTAAACGAAAAAGGAGCCAAAGACATAAGCTAAGAAAAATAATTTCTTTTCGGGTTTGTTCAGAAGATAGTTCTCAACAACCGCTCCAGGTCAGTCAGTTCAAGGCATGTATCTCTATGGTGGCAGTGGATGTGGCAAAAGCGTTCTTTGCGACCTTTTCTATGATAAATTGTAGATAAGATAAAAGCAAAGAGTTCATTTTCATGAGTTCATGTCTGGTGTGCACGCTGATTTGTTTGAGTTGGAAAGAAGCAAGAAAGGTTTTGACCCGCTGGTGACTGTAGCAGCAAGAAGAGCAAAAGCACATCGGCTGCTCTATTTGGATTAATTTCAAGTCACTGACGTAGCTGACGCCTCAATTCTTCGTCGGTTGTTTTAACAACTCCTAGCACAGGGTCTGGTACTTTTAGCAACCAGCAATCGTCATCCTTCAGATTTGTACAAAGGAGGTCACCAACGTTAATTTTTCTTGCCTTTCATTGATCTCCTCGTTGAGAGATGCAAAGTAGTCTAGTATTTTTATTATTATCCTCAGCCTCAAATCACAAGACTATCGATTGGCTGCGGAGAGGAGCACTGACTCAAAAAATACAACTTTCATCGATCCACTCACCCCTCAAAATTAGCAGAGATTCATGAGAGTGCTCAGTCTGGTAGCTTCATCTAAATAGCCTTTCTAGTGTACTCAGGATATTATTAAGTTTAGAGGGTAAAATTGGAGCCAGTCAAGGGGAGAAAGCTTGTGGTACCAAAAGTTCTTAATGGAACTTGTCTGTACGATTTTGATGAGCTTGTAGAAGGAGTCATGGGAGATGTTGATTTCAGAGCTATTTGTAAGCGTTTCCGTGCCATTTTTATCCGCAATGTTAAACCAATCTAACCTCATTAGCGGAACAAAGCTAACAGGCTCATTAAGTTATTCGATTAAGCTTACTTCCGTCGCGTCAAGGTGTATCTCCTAGCAAGTGATTCTGTCGAAAATATACTAACCGTTCCAGAACACCCAAGAAACTAAGAATAATTCGCGATAGTCAGATGCCACTCCAGGCTGATATAATTCCAGACCAAGCAATATATGGAAACTATTAGCTTCTGCTAACAGCCTGAAAATTTGGTACTTGAGGGTCCTGAGGAATAAGAGAAAAAAGTGGTGTGATAGTGATATGCTATGGTATTGTATTTGGTTGATGAATTTTATAGAAATTCGATGGAGACCTCAGAGTTCTACGATGGATAATCCAGCGGGATGAGCCTCAACAGAGGAGAAACTATGCGTGCAAAAAATCAGGAAGGAATGATCAAAAGATCAGTAGAGAAAGGGAGGGAGACTCGCTTTCATTTCGAAAGAGTACTCAACTTCGATTATTGTCTGCTTGTTTTTTCATCTATCAACATTGTCCTCTCGGTTATTTACTCTGATGCTGAGTACTTTGGCAAATCTGGAGTCGCCAGATCTTGCCTTTTCTTCATGTCGGGAACGCTCGTTGCATAAAGTAAGCCATATAAGATGCAGTCGCTGTAACCGTCGTTCGTTACCAGGCCCAAGTCTAACTTGAAAAGAGTCAGAAAATCCTTGACGAAGAGGAAACAATCATAACTTCTGGCAAGTCGGGCAGTTTGCTTTTATAAATGGGTGTCCTTCTTTTTCAGCCTTACCCTTTCTTTGAGGGCACAACAGTCAGCATGACCAATAACTATGACGGTATCAGCTTTGACTTCCAACTCAACTACATCTTGGTTTTTCTGGGCTTCAGCAAAATCTTCATAATTTTGAGGGTGGTACTAACAAACACCGTGTATATGAGTCCACGATGTAAAGATCATATTATTCAGCCAGTCGCCTCTGTAGAATGTATGGGTGCTAGTGCGATTATCTGTATGCTATCAAGTGTCTATTCAAGGATTCGCCGATGGTTCTGATTGGAATTGTCTTCCTCTGCTCCATTCTTATATTTGCGCTTTCCCTTCGAATCGCCTAAAGAGATGTGCCACTAGTTCTTGCTAACTTGAATGCAGCAGGTCAAGGCTCTTACTCAACGACAACTAACGATATATCGTCCTTTGAGAATGCCATCTGGCTGACCATCATCACCATGACGACTGTTGGCTATGGCGATTTCTATCCAAGAACCATCTTTGGCAGGGTTATTGACGTGATATTGGTCGTTTGGGGCACCTTCATCGTATCGCTGATGGTGGTCGTTCTCACCAACACTCTCAACATGGACCAAAGCTAAAAACGAGCACTGATCGTCCTTAACAGGTTATAGGCCAAAAAGTCACTGAAAGAGGCTGCAGCACTTTTGATAACTCACTGCTGCAAAAAATACCTCTTGAGAAAAGGTGTCAAGACAAAAAAAAGGTTAGCCTTGACCCGCTAAGAAGAGAATAAAATGGAAAATACTTTTCACAAATATTTGACCAACTTCCAGAGCGTCTATAGATCAATTCGTTCGATGTATGAGATTGACGATGTTTATGAGGAAATGACCCGGCAGTTCGAGTTCATCAATGACTAAATCATGTTTTTACTCAACAGTCAAAAAAATACTATTGACAATTTGCAAATTTACCTGCATGGAAATCGTTCGCAGGTGTTGTCTGAGAAAGAGCTATGATTATTTGTGTGGTTATGATTTGTACTATCAATATTCAAGGTACAACAGCTATCATTGTTCTTGCTTGGTAGGGGGGACTTCCTAAGACTTAGCTTAGGTTTTTGCCTCATCTGCTGTCACAGCTTCCACTTTTGCATTGTTCTCCTCCTTAGGCTTTACCTCTTCTTTCTTTACCTCCTTCTTAGGCTGTTCAGCCTTGTCCTTCTTGGGTTTCTTCTTCTCAGCAAGGAAAGGATACTTAGGCGCAGGATCCTGGATCATGAATCGATTGCTCTGCATCAAAAATTCATTGATTTGAGGTAAATTTTGGACATGCTTGTACCATCTGAATAGGTTATTGTACTGTCCTTTCTGCTCATCAGTCATTTCGAGGAGGTTATCGTACAGTTGGGTGAACATGTAGAGATCTGCGAAGGTGAGGTGGTTGCCCACGAAGAAGGTTCTGCCCTCTAAATGTTTCTGAAGATGCTGGGTAGGAGAAGTGGTACCTTTCTCAGCTATTTGCCTTCCTTAAGTTGAGTCTTTATTTATGATATTTCGACTGCTTCATTGCCTTCCCCTAGGAAAAATCCTCGCCATTGTGGTAAAATCTCTAAGAGTCGTTTGCAAATAGCGAATATTTCTGTTTCGACCTGACCCTCAGTGGTGACAAGCGAAGGGACTTGGATACCCAAAGTTTTATTCTGGACAGCTTTGATGGCTCCCTTTGTTAGAGGACATTTACAGGCGAGAGGTAGATCAACTTGACCTGCCTTCTATCGGTCAACTTCATATAATGGACCACGAGTTCGATCAGAAAGGCATAGTTTTGTCCAGCCTCCAAAAATAGCTCCATTTCTTTTACAAATCAATTAATTATACCGAAAAAATATTCATAAAATGATTTGTCAAGGTCGATCATTGGAATTCACTGAAGGGGCTTGTCACTCATGATGCTCTAGTTGTCAAACGATAGACTCTACATCAAAGCAAAGATACATCATTGGCCTTTTTTGTTGGGTTGCCGTTATCGTCAAAGTACTACTAAAAGTGGTCGTCGCTGGCAAGACTGGGTTTCACATTTTACTCGTTCTCAGACTTAGGCTTGTCTGTTTAGTGCTACTATTAGAGCTCTTTATCCTTCCAGTGATTTTTGAATGAATTTTGAGGCTGACTGTGAGCACCACCGCCTATAGCCACTCCACCGCCAATGACCTCCACTCGATCAGCTTGATTGCTATTTCCTTCAGCAGCTCCCTCGTTACCACCTCTAAAGGCCTCTGCTTCTTCATTTTGTCCCCAGTCACAACATCCATTGGTCAAGCAAACAGTCTTGATATTCGCCTATGAATTAGCCACCTTGACATATCCAGGAATATCTTTCAGAGAAGTTGGCATTATGCTATCAACTTTACGGTATACTTTGAGCGGCAACCTCAAGATAGATGCCTTTCGCACCATGAATTGATAGTATCCTAAGGCGCAGGAGATGAGCAGAGGAACTGGCGGCTGCCCAAAGAGTAAAAGCAGTCCCAGGAAACATAAGGGTATGTATCGCATAGGAATGAGGCAAGGGAAGCAGCAAAAGCGAGTGCCTTCATCAGGTGCCTCTGCTACCTTTTTCCAAATGAAAACGAACACTGCAGGTAGCATGCCGAACCCGATATATGACATTTCATCGCCAAGTCCCAGAAGATACAGAGGATAGCCAATCATCACTAAAACGCAATTACACAAAAAGATCTGCATGAGTACTTCTAACAAGACATAAGCTGTTGAAAATTTCTTCTCCTGAGTTAGATGATGATTACAATATCAGGGAGGAACTGATATAGGATGTAGAAGTCGAAGAGAACGTTGATGATTGCGAAACTGCCGATTCCGGGCAACATGAATGAGGTGAATAGTCTCCATAGTTGAAGCTTTTAGACTGTCAGGACGACTATGTTGGGAAAGTAAAGGAAGACGCTACCCAGGAGATAGGAGAGCAGGCAGAGGACGATCGAAGTGACAAATAGCATTTTGAACCCCATTTAGAGATTAGTCCAGCATGTTCCAGCGTTCTGATCGCGATCGCGGCCTCCATTGAGTCCTAAAAACATAGTTTGCTATAAATAATATTCAAACTTACAGTATATATTTCTTTATCTGATAGGGGTTGGGGTT
>Ga0100380_10007323_pt1 | contig 11069 bp, 8 predicted proteins | sample CryGeymeta201504_FD_80417 | JGI IMG/M metagenome (GOLD analysis project Ga0100380, IMG submission 80417) | Groundwater microbial communities from Crystal Geyser aquifers in Utah, USA - Crystal Geyser metaG 2015-04 | ecosystem: Environmental > Aquatic > Deep subsurface > Groundwater | place: USA... | reverse complement strand
GAGTAGATTGTTGGTTGTTTAATGGTAACAATTATTCGCTTTTTGTGTGGTTGAGGGGGAATTAAACGAAAATTGGATACTATAAACATACCGTTAGGGCAAATTAAAAAACAAAAGAATGAAAATAGAAAAATTTGTAGTAATAGGACTTTTTGATTTGTACAATCATACATTAGATTTTAAAACTAAATATTCTTCTAAATCACAGACTGAAGAAGCAAGTGTGATTATGATGTTTGGAAGAAATGGTATTGGAAAAACAACGATACTACGTATGATCGAAGGGCTGATGAATCTTAATTTTGATGTGTTTAGAAATACAACTTTTAAATCAGCTTGTTTAACATTTTCTAATGGTAAGGAAATTTCCGTTACGGGAGCATACGAAGAGGAATCTCAGGACTTAAAGTATCTTATAGTTAGGTATAATAATTTAGAAACCAAATTACATCCATCTAAAAGAGGGGCATTATCTCCAGAAGAAAAAGAAGATGAAACTAACTTTATTAAAGTTTACAACTCTGATTTGGACAAGTTTAGTTTTGAATTTATTGATACGGAGAGACTAATACGAAGAAATATAAAGGATCAGATGATTTTAGAGGAGGATTTGTATAAAGGAAAGATTATAAGAAAAAAGAAAAATGAAGAATCTGAATATTTAGTTGAAAAAGTCAAAGACTTTATACGCGATTCGCAAGTAAATTACTCAAGATATTTTTCTAGTGAAGAACCTGAATTATTTGACAGAATATTAAGAAATCTTGACGAAAGCAAAAAAATTTCTCAAACAAGTTTATTGGAAAGAATAAAAGAACTTATCGCCTCAGAAAAGAAATATAAGATTGATTACTTAGGGCTTTCAAAAGAAAAGTGGGACAAAAAGAAATTAGAAAATAGAATAAAAGGCTCTAAGTCTGATCAAAATAAATTAACAATTATCGCATCATATCTTGAAGTTCTCGAAAGTAGAAATGTAGAAAGAATGAACTTGGCAGAAAGACTTTTAACATTTGAAAAGCTACTTAATGAACTCTTGCACGATAAATCAATTTCAATCAACCAAGATGGTTTTGTAATCAAATCAAAAAATAAAAAGAATGAGGAGCTTTCTGTAAACAAATTAAGCACAGGGGAGTATCATTTAATTTATTTAACAGCATTAGCTTTATGCACTAAGGTAAAAGGTACAGTTATAGCAATTGACGAACCTGAGATGTCTATGCATATAGGTTGGCAAAGAAAATTAATTGGCACACTAACAAAAATATCAAGTAAAGCATCACCTCAAATGATTTTCGCAACACATTCTCCCGATATTTCTGTAAACTATTCTAATTCATTAACTACTACAGATTATGAGCAGAATTAGGAGAGAACCAGAAGCTCATATTCAATCACTTAAGATGGATCCTGAAAGAAGAATAATGGTTGTTGAGGGCAAAGAAGATCGATTGTTATTAGAACATATTTGTGATAATGAAATAGATAACAACACAATCATTTTGGAAATCGAATCTGTTGAGCTTCCTGATAAAATAGACGGTGGGAATAGAGGTAGAATTATTCATTTTGCATTATTATCAGAAGCCTTTTTGAACCAAATCAAATTCTTCATTGATAAAGATTACTCTTCTTTCATTGGAGAAGTTCTTCCTAAAAATGTGATTACCACTGATTACCGAGATATTGAAAACTACTTATTTGAATTAAACTCAGTAGATAAATTTTTAAAAATTGGCTTGAAAACTGAAAAATTAAGTGCCAATCAATTATTAAATCAAATCTATAAGGCTAAAGATTTTGGTATAATAAGAATTACATCTTTAATAAATGAATTAAAGCTATCAATCAATAAAACCAACGAAAAACTATCAAAATACATAACCATAGATGATGATTTTAATATTAATATAGATTACGATAAATATTTGGTTTCTCTTATACAAAACACTTCTTCAAAGCACGAATTAAAAGAACTTAAAAGTCAGATAGACAATATCAGGAAACAGCAAAATTCTGAATCTGTACGTAATTTAATTCATGGAAAAGACGCTCTCTCAATCATTCAATTGATTTCATTGAAAATAAATAAAAAAAACACAAACATAGAAAGTGCTTTTTGGATGTCATTTGAACCAAAGAATTTAGGTTCTTATGAAAAATTAAATCAGACGATAAAATATTTAAAAAACTTGCCCTAACAATGTATATAAAAAATAGGCGAAATAGCAGTAAATTCAAGGCTTATGACTCGTATAAAAGTTTGTGTTTAACCAAAAGTTTTGTGCTTCGTAATCGCCTACTTTTCATATACTAACCGTTGGGCTTAATTTAACAGGGAGACGCGAGCTGCTTAAAGAAAAGATTGGAAAGTATAAGCGAGAAAAAATAGAAAATCGATTTTAACTAAAATCATAATTTTAAAAAGGGACTTATCAAATGGAATACTTGGGTTCTTGTTTATGCAAAGGAATTAAATTTAAAGTTAAAGGTGACTTTGAAAGTTTTTATTTATGCCATTGCAGATATTGTAGGAAAGACACTGGGTCTGCTCATGCTGCAAATTTGTTTTCCACCACAGCTAAACTTGAATGGATAAAAACGGAAACTGAAATTAAAATATTTCAACCACATAAGAGTAATCATGTGAAAGCCTTTTGTACATATTGTGGTTCAGCTCTGCCCAATTTACAAATGGACAGTAAACTTCTAGTAGTTCCAGCAGGATGTTTAGATACAAAATTAGAAAAACGACCTAATGCACATATTTTTATATCAAATAAAGCAAGTTGGGATGATTCGTTGGAAGAAATAAATAAATTTGAACGCTTCCCAGAATAAGAAATAGATAAAGAGATTTGCTCCAGTTTTTTTATACAAATAGACATTGAGAAACAACCCCTAGCACCAAGCTCCGCTCCCGTTTTCAAACTAGCGTTCAGAATTAAACTCCGCACTACACACTCCGCACTCACACTCGACTTGTCGCGGCTCTGTATAAAAAAGGCTGTACTATTTCAAAGTATTGTACAATGAATGAGACAGATAAAAGATAGGAAGTACTAGAACCTAACTGCGTTTGAACAAAAAAGGCCTATTTGGGAAAGGGAAACAGGGCTTTTGGAAAAAACTTACGTGGATTATGGTGTTCATTTCTATTTTCGGGAAAAGCCTAAAGTATGCCCCGAACCCGAACTCCAATCTCCGAACTTTTTTTTGCCGTGGACGGTGGTCTGTGGACCGTGGACTTCCCCTAAGTGCTCGCCCCGCTTTCCCAATCCAAAAGCAGACCGCGTAACTAAACCCGTTCATTAATGCACATACAGGAAAAACCCCTGAGCTTTTACAGGATTTTTCCTGTTTTTATCACTAGGTGCTTGAAGGTAAGGGAGAATGGAGTAGATTGTTGGTTGTTTAATGGTTACAGGTGTTCGCTTTTGTGGGGGAGATGGGGATTAGACGAAACTGAGATTAGCTGAACATACCATTAGCTGTCACCTTAAAAAAGACTATGCAAACATTGACAAACATTTTAAATATGAAAGTTTCTTTTCAAGCTAACGCTTGGACGGAAATTGCCAGTGAACTAACAATTGAAGCGGTTTTAAATCAAATTAAGTCTGACAAACACAAAAGACAAATTGAAGACCTAAGAAATAAGTTAAAACAAGGAGATAAAGAAAATTACGACAACTATAAAAAAAAATTACCTGCGGTTACATTTAGTGCGACATTTAATAGTAGACGGACAAATGAATATTTGAAATCATATAACCCATTAATCATAATTGATATTGACAAACTTAACCCCCAACAATTAAAAACTACTTACGACAATTTATTTGGTGATCCGTGTGTAATTTCATTTTGGCTTTCACCTTCAAACCACGGTTACAAAGGCATAGTCGCAATAGATTTCCAAATCAATGAAGATGAAATTGATCTAGTTACTAAGCATAAAAGTGCATTTAAAAAACTATCAGAATACTTTCTAGAAAAGTATGATATTGAATTAGACAAGAGCGGAAGTGACATTACAAGGCTTTGTTTTTTATCACATGACAATTTTTTAGTTAAAAAATTAGTCTTCGAAAATTTTGTTGTAACAAATGAGGATTTAATAGTTACTGGAAAATCGCCAGCAAATAAGAATATAAAATTGTCTTTTGCCAGCAACCTTGATGCACTCTATAATCCAACAGGTAAAAACAATCAATTTGATAGAAAAATAATGACCGATATTATTAGGCATTTAAGAAACAAGAAACAGTCAATAACTCACAATTATGAGGAATGGTGCAAAGTTGCTATGTCAATAGCGAATACTTTCACTTATGAAATTGGTTTGAACTATTTTTTAAAATTAAGTTCATTGGATACAAATAAATACAATGAAGTTGCGTGTACAAATTTTTTAATCAATTGTTATGAAACAAGAAAAGGAAACATAAATTTCAGCAGTTTGATTTATCTGGCGAATCAAAAAGGGTATACAACAAAATATCAAAAAAATGGGGTTCCGAAGACGGGTTAATTTTCGTAAATATCACTCTCATCAACAAAGTCCTAGAGAGCTTAAATCAAGGCGGCGACATTATATGTCAGTATCTTTGTCAATAGGTGTGCAGACACTTTACAGGAACCCCTATTTTTTTAAATTATGAAAACATTTGATCAACATTTTAGTGAAGAAGCCATCATTAGACAAATATGCAAAGTGAGGGTCAAATTGGCCAAAAGTAAATCCAAAAAGCACTTACTTCATTTATTAACTTCCAATGAAAAATATAATTATCACATTCGATCAAAAACTCCTCCAACTAACGAATTTGAAAACCACCAATTAGAATTAACTCAATTCCTTTCTACAATTTTACCACCAAGGAAAAAATGGTTAAAACTTGGAGAAATTTCACGATTAAACTTTAAAGCAGTAGAGGCTATAAAGAAGGCAAAAGAGAGCAATGAAAAAATTAACAAGAGAAATTACTCACTAACAACGAATGACAAAAATTTCTATTCTCTTTTAAAAACAATTAAAGTTTATAAAAAAAAGAAATCTCAAGAACGGTGGCTATTGAATTTAATGAGTTATGTCAATGAAATAAGAACACTTTCTTTAAGTGAAAAATATCAGGTTCAAAAACCACTAATTTTCCCAAAACTAAAGGATAAAGTTAAAAAGCTTGCCAACAATGAATGTCGTCCGATTTGTATGTTTAACTTGACGGATAGAATTATTTTAAGCACCACAAATAAATTTCTAACAAGACTATTTGATGACCATTTTCAAGATAGTTCATATGCGTTTAGGTCAAAAAAGAATAACCAAAATCAAATTTTATCACACCATGACTGTATAAAGGATATTTTAAAATACAGGAATGAAATCACAGCAAATGAACTTTTCGCTGTTGAGTGCGATATGAAAAAATTTTATGACACAGTAAATCATAAAATAGTTAACGTATTATTTAATGAACTCATTTTAATCTGTAAAACACTATACCCCGAAATTAATATAAATGCACCAGTTCGAATATTTGAAAGCTATTTAAAGTGCTTCGCTTTTAATATAGATATGCCTAAATCTAGTGATACTGAATATTGGACTTCGTACAAAATTCCAAATGGTGAATTTGCATGGATTGAAAATGTTGTTTCTCAACACTACAAAGACATTTCAACAGAAAGGATTGGCGTTCCTCAAGGCGGAGCGCTTTCGGGACTTATAGCAAACATTTACTTGAATCAAGCTGATATTAAAATGATTGATAAAAATATACTTTACCAGAGATTTTGTGATGATATGATTATTATATCTGATAATTTAAAGGAATGCGAAATGGCAAAAGAGTTATATGAAAACGCTCTTTATGAATTAAAGCTGTTTCCTCATCTATTCAAAAATGAAAGTCAATTAAAGTCAATAAAAGACGAGGTTATTAATTACAAACCATTTTGGGATGGAAAATCTAAAGGCCCCTATAAATGGGGTAAAGTTGAAGATAATGGTTTCCCTTGGATAGGGTTTGTGGGTTATGAAATCAATTACTCAGGAGAAATTCGTGTAAGAAAAAAATCACTTAAGAAAGAACTAAATAAACAAAAGACAATAATCAACGAAATTAAAAATGCTATAAGAGTTGGTATGCGTAAACCAAAAGGAACCGCAACTGAATCCGCTATCAATAGACTTATAGGTATGTCTGTTGGACGCATTGGTCTTGACAATTTTGATGAAGTTTCAACAGACTTATGTTGGAAAAATGGATTTAAAGAATTGACAATAAATGAATATTCTATCAGACAAATCAAACATCTAGACAGAAATAGAAGTAAACACTATTATAAACTATTGAAAGATGTTGAAGAACCCGAATTAGAATCGAAGGAACAAGACTACAGGCAAGTCATTAAATATAACAAACCATTTAGCTATTATTATCAAATATTGGAACGACAAAAAAAGGCGAACGGGTAATACGAGTTTGGCAAAAGTGGCGGTTCATTGCTCCACACACACATTTGTGGTGAAAATCCTCACCTTCGCCAAGCGCCAAACCGTTGACTCCATATAAAGTTAAGCAGTAAACAAAAACAGAGATGCTAAAAAATGAATAGAATATGCATGAACCTAAAAAGCAATAACTATGTATCTATTTTTTGACACCGAAACGACAGGGTTACCAAAAAATTGGAAAGCACCAGTTTCTGACCTGAATAATTGGCCAAGACTTGTTCAACTTGCATTTCTGTATTACGATAATAATGGAAACAAGATTTCAGAAGGCGATTTTATCATTAAACCAGAAGGATTTACAATTCCGATAGACGCTGCTAGAATTCACGGCATCTCCACTGAGAGAGCCTTGATTGAAGGACAAGCAATTAAATCTGTCTTGGAAAACTTTCAAGCATTAGTAGGGCAGGCAGGTTATCTTGTAGCTCATAATATGTCTTTTGATGAAAAAATAATTGGTGCTGAATTTTTAAGAAATGGAATGCAAAACAGCATTCAGACTAAAAACAAAATCTGCACAATGCATAGCACGACAAATTTTTGCGCTATTGACGGGCCTTATGGTTACAAGTGGCCCAAACTCTCAGAGTTACATTATAAGCTTTTTAGGACAGGCTTTGAAGAAGCGCATAATGCATCAGTTGATATTAGTGCCACCGCTAAATGCTTTTGGGAACTAAAAAGACTTGGTAAAATTTAATTGAAGATATTGCGCGAATAGTAAGTAGGGCCGATAATCTTTGACCACAGCGCGGAATGACAAATGAGCACCACATAGAGGAAAATCTGATCAAACAACTCGTTGAGTTGAAATATACCCACCGTCCGGATATTCGGGATAGGGCTTCCTTAGAGCAAAATTTTAAAACCAAATTTGAAGCGCTGAATCGGGTGAGCTTGACGGATAGTGAATTCTTGCGCATCCGGGAAGAAATTATTGAGCCGGATGTATTCAAGGCTTCTAAAAAGCTGAGAGAGCAGCAGTTTTTTCAAAGGGAAGACGGAACGCCGCTGCATTATACTTTGGTTAATAATAAAGACTGGTGTAAAAACGACTTTGAAGTGATTAGTCAGCTTCGGATGAATACCGAAAACAGCAATCAGCGCTATGATATTATTCTCTTAATTAATGGTCTCCCTGTTGTTCAGGTGGAATTGAAACGTTTGGATATTTCGCCACGCAAGGCGATGCAGCAAATCGTGGATTATAAGACTGAACCGGGCAATGGGTATAGTAACTCACTGATGTGCTATATGCAGTTGTTTATTGTGAGCAATCGCTCCAATACCATCTATTTCGCCAATAACAAGAAGCAGCATTTCCAGTTTAATGCGGATGAGCAGTTTCTGCCTATCTATCATTTGGCAGATGAGAAAAATAATAAAATCAAACACCTGGAAGATTTCACAGATAGATTCTTGAAGAAGTGCACCCTCGGAGAGATGGTGAGCAAGTACATGGTATTGGTGGAAACGGAGCAGAAGCTTCTGGTGATGCGTCCCTACCAAATCTATGCGGTGAAGGCTATCGATGATTGCGTGAAACAGAACAGGGGAAATGGCTATATCTGGCATACTACGGGAAGTGGTAAAACCTTAACGTCTTTTAAGGCTTCTACCCTGCTCAAAGACAATCCAGATATTGAAAAATGTCTGTTTGTGGTGGATAGAAAGGACCTCGACCGGCAAACTCGTGAGGAGTTCAATAAATTCCAAGAAGGCAGTGTGGAAGAGAATACCAATACCGAAAGCCTAGTTGGACGTTTACTTTCTAAGGACTATTCCGACAAGGTGATTGTTACTACCATTCAAAAATTGGGCATTGCCTTAGACCAAGAGAGCAAGCGAAATAAACAAAAAGCCAGCAAGGGGATTGCAACCTACAAGGATAGACTGGAGCCCTTAAAGGATTCCCGCATCGTATTTATTTTTGATGAGTGCCACCGTTCGCAGTTTGGCGAGAATCATAAAATGATCAAAGCGTTTTTCCCGAATGCCCAACTCTTTGGATTTACCGGGACGCCCATCTTTGATGAAAACTCCACCCAAAAAATTAGAGAGGGTGAATATGAAACCTATAAAACTACGGAGAGCATTTTTGAAAAGCAGCTCCACGCCTATACCATTACCCATGCGATTGACGACCGAAATGTCTTAAAATTTCATATCGACTATTTCAAGGGTGAAGGCACTGTGCAGGCCAAACCCGGAGAAGCAATTGCCCAAAAAGCGGTGGTAGAAGCCATCCTCGACAAGCATGATGCCGCTACCAATCATAGAAAGTTCAATGCCATCTTAGCAACGGCATCTATCAATAACGCCATTGAGTTTTACCAGCTTTTTAAAGCATTGCAAAGCCAACGACTAGCGCAGGATTCGGAATATAAACCGCTCAATATTGCCGTTGTGTTTTCTCCTCCCGCTGAGGGCAACAAAGACATCCAGCAGATTCAGGAAGATTTAGCCCAAGAAAATGCAGAATACACCATTCAGAAAGGTGAAGATGTTGAGAAGAAGAAAGCTGAAATTAAAAGAAAGAAATTAGCGCTAAAAGAAATTATAGCGGACTACAACACGCATTTCGGAACCAATCACGACATCACCAATTTTGATTTATACTACCAGGACATTCAAAGCCGTATAAAGGATCAGAAATACAGCAATAAGGACCTAGCACACCAAAACAAAATAGACCTGACTATTGTGGTGGATATGCTGCTTACTGGTTTTGATAGCAAGTACCTGAATACCTTATACGTGGATAAAAACCTGAAATACCACGGACTGATACAGGCCTTTTCACGCACCAATCGCGTATTGAACGATACCAAGCCTTATGGCAATATATTGGATTTCCGTTCCCAGCAGGAAGCGGTAAATCATGCCATAACACTCTTCTCAGGCGAAGAAGGCGGCAAAGCCAAAGAAATATGGATGGTGGATCCTGCTCCGGTGGTGATCGACAAATACCAAGAGGCCGTAGAGAAATTGGGTGACTTTATGCGGAAGCAAAACCTAGTAAACGAACCAGCCGAAGCTTATAACCTTAGAGGGGATGCCGCGCGGATTGCCTTTGTGAAAAACATCAAGGAAGTACAGCGGCTCAAAACCCAATTGGATCAATACACGGATTTAGTTCCCGAGCAAAAGGAGCAAATTGAGCATATCTTACCGAAAGACACCTTGCAAGAGTATAGAAGCTCCTACCTCGAAATAGCCAAGCAATTGCGGGCTGTGCAGCAAAAAGAAGGAGAAAATGCACCGGATGAAATTCAGCAATTAGATTTTGAGTTTGTGCTCTTTGCCTCTGCGGTGATTGATTATGATTATATCATGAGTCTGATTGCCGACAGCACCCAAATGAAGCCGTCGAAGCAAAAAATGACCAAGGCCCAGGTGATTAGTCTGCTTAAATCCAACGCCAACCTGATGGACGAAGAGGAAGATTTAACGGAGTATATCAACCAAGTAGACTGGAGCAAAGGGCAAAGTGCGGATGAGCTCAAGAAAAACTACGAAACCTATAAAGTAGAGAAGTACGATAAAGAACTGGCTGAAATAGCCAACAAAAACGGCTTGCAAACGGCAGACTTAAAAGCCTTTGTAGAACACATCATGAGTCGAATGATTTTTGACGGAGAGAAGCTCACCGACCTCATGGAGCCTTTAGAGCTGGGTTGGAAAGATCGAAGTAAAGCCGAAACGGCCCTTATGATTGACTTGGTTCCACAGTTGAAGAAACTAGCGCAAGGCAGAGAAATTAGCGGATTGGCGGCGTATGAGTAGTCGGGATTATGATTGCATGATTTAGTATGATAAAAACGGAATTTCAACATTCAGAATTAACAGCCAAGATTATTGGATGCGCAATGTCCGTTCATTCAGAGCTGGGTAATGGTTTTCAAGAAGTCATTTACCAGCGGGCACTGCAAATTGAGATGGCTGAAAATGGTATCGCGTTTAGTAGGGAACATGAAATGCCAGTCTACTATAAAAACCAGCAGATTGGTACAAGGCGGGTAGATTTTTTAGTGGAAGGCTCGGTATCTGTAGAATTGAAAGCAATTATTCAACTAGAAGATGTGCATTTAGCCCAAGCAATCAATTATTTGGAAGCCTACGATTTAGCAGTAGGGCTACTCATAAATTTCGGAGCTAAGTCCCTTCAGTTTAAAAGATTGTCTAACAAATCATTCAAGCAGAAGAACCAGGGCAATCCTCATGTCTGAACTATGATTATTGTGATTAAATGATTTAACATGATTGGAAAAAAGGGCAACACATTCAAGCGGGAAAAGTGTCTGAACTGTGATTTTTGTGATTAAATGATTTAACATGATTAGAAAAAAAGGACATTGCTTTCAAGCGGAAAACCAAGTGTCTGAACTATGATGAGTGTGACTAAATGATTTAACATGATTAGGAAAAAAGGGCAACACATTCAAGCGGGAAACCAAGTGTCTGAACTATGATGAGTGTGATTAAATGATTTAACATGATTAGGAAAAAAGGGCAACACTTTCAAGCGGGAAACCAAGTGTCT
>Ga0100380_10007320_pt1 | contig 11072 bp, 9 predicted proteins | sample CryGeymeta201504_FD_80417 | JGI IMG/M metagenome (GOLD analysis project Ga0100380, IMG submission 80417) | Groundwater microbial communities from Crystal Geyser aquifers in Utah, USA - Crystal Geyser metaG 2015-04 | ecosystem: Environmental > Aquatic > Deep subsurface > Groundwater | place: USA... | reverse complement strand
TACCTCCAAGGATTCCCCCATGCTTAGTTCCCGCAAACAATCCAACCGTTGGGGCAAGAACGGCAATGCCGGCAGCCCCAACAGCACCTCCTACAATATTTCCCACTGAGGATAAACACACAACAATATAACGAAAATAACTGTTGAGACTCGTCAAAGGAAAAGCAAAGCAACTGCACATACATACAGTACATAAACAGTCCGACCAATATTCACCACAACAATGCACTCACCTCCGGCACCTAATCCTTCGCGAAAGTTCCTGGGTTTGCTGTGTCCTCCCTTTGATAGCATTTTGCTGAGCGACTCCGCCGCCTTTTTTCTTTCTTCTTCTACCGATGCCATCGTGCCTCGTTTGTGTGTTTGCGTGTTTGCGTGTCTGTTAGAGTTTCTGTACGATATGGGAGGAATATCTGTTGTTCTTGCTACCTGGTACGGTAATCTACTAGGCGTTCGCTCGTCAGGTAAGTGGATTAAATAAATAATGATGATGTCGATAAAACCCAAAGAACAGGATGATCCCACGAAAATGTACCAGGTAGTTCAATACCACCTTCCCCCCCCGGTAGACTAGTTCCTTAAGTCCGCGAAGGTTTGGTGATGTCGATCTTATGAACATCTGATGATTGGCTGTTTGATATGGTACCTGGTACAGAAATAAAAGATCCAGTAGTCTAGTACTGGTACAATCTTCCAGATAGTAAATTTGATTCACAAAAATCCTCAACTTGATGAGAACCCTAAGCGCCTCATACGTACTACCAGCACTACTACTAGTCTAGTTAGTAGTAGTACTAGTACCCCGTTCGTCTACTACTAGTAGTACTACTAGCTAGACTAGTAGTACTGGTAGTAGAATTGAGCTGTTAAAATTTGTTGACAAAAAAAGAAGTTTTGAAACGTGTTGAATACTCCAGTAACAATTAAAAATCTCGTTACAAGTAATTCTTATCCAGTGTAGAAGCATACTCTAATCAGTACTGTACAAAATTGAATTGGGGACAGCAATAAGGGACTGAATTTTGCTACTGGGATTGATTTCTTGAATTGTGATGAACACATCCAGGCATTGGTGAACCACCTTATTATTAAGTACTATCGTACCCTGGCTGGTGGTACTGCATTTCACAGAAAAAGTGGAAATAATATTAATCTTACTGTAGTATTAATGAATTACTACCTGGTAGTATTACCAAAACTCGAACTCGAGCAGCGTTTATTACGAACCCATGGCAAATTAAAAAAGAAAAAAATACCATAGTACCTGGTACAGTAGTACTGGTACTGATGGGCTGTAGTACCAGCTACGTAGTAGTACTACTAGCTACTACTACTAGCTACTGGTACTCGAGTACTCTAGCTACTACTATCTACAGTAGAGAGTACCAGGTAACAGTAGTAGAGTACTCGAGGCAGTAGTGGTAGTACCAGCCACCGGTGCTTCGATACTACTTTTCAGAACACAAAAGAAAACTGGACCCCAAAAATAATTCAAAAAAATATGAATTAGGCCACGAGCAGTGATGCAATGATAGTGTGCCACCAGTATTGTCGAACAGGCATCTTTTCTATCATGGTTTTAGAACAAAGGTTTTTCCTTGGATGATAAAATTATCATATCCGTAGAAGACAAGCACACTTTTCTTACAAAAATTTACAGGCTTTACACACCCCAACACGAATGCCTTGCCGCCACTACCAGAACACCACGTACCATTTGCCCAGCAACTCTATTACTTCATAATGCCATCGTTCACGCCAAGAATATCGGGATTGTTCTTTTTGTTGCTGTTGTTTGCAGGTCGCATGGGGTGTACAAAGTCCATGAACACGCGACAATATAACCCCAAACAGCTACAGACCGATGAAGGGGAAGACGCTCATCTGCTGCTGCTGCTGCAACAACAACAAAACGAACGAGAGCTACAACATCGTCGTAGATTTCAACCAGGTGATCTAGTCTTTATCAATGGCAACGAAATTGACAGCATTGAAGACGACGAGGAATATTTCGTCGTTCTAGCCGATAATCGCCAGCGAGGCAGAGTGCAACGAAGACCAGGTCGAGGTGGAGGAAAAGGAAGAAGTGGAGGAAAAGGAAAAGGAGGAGGATCAAAAGAAAGCTATAGCAGTCGAAGTCAATCTCAAAGAGGAGCAGCAGTTCCACTTGACGACGACTTTGGAAGAAGTGGAGGAAAAGGAAAAGGAGGAGGATCAAAAGAAAGCTATAGCAGTCGAAGTCGATCTCAAAGAGGAGCAGCAGTTCCACTTGATGACGACTTTTTCCCAAGAAACGCGGACTGGGTTAATGCTGCAAGAAGCAAGGACATGATTGCTGACGGAGGAGGAAGCGTTGGGGGGTTCATTGCCAATGGCATCGGGAGTGGAGTTATTCTTGCAAGGCCGTTCCGTGGAACAGGAATTGGTCGGATCGATCGTCGTCCTCCACGCCCGGCACGAGGCGGAGGCAACCAATTTCCAGAGGGATTTCGACCGAACATGATTCGAGGACCCGCAGGGACACCATTTCCTAGTCTGGCTCCAACCAGTCCAGGACCTGGTGTTCCTACCAGCCCAGGATCTGGTGCTCCTACCAGTGCGGGGCTTACTCTTGCACCAACCTCGTCAGGAGTGACAGCGGCTCCCACTGTCCCTGGGGCCACGGTTGCACCAACAAACTTAGCTACCAACGATTTCATCATTGAAAGCACTTTTGCTTTGACTTACTTTAGTGATCAGCCAACAGATGTGGATCGCGATCTGACAGCAGAAGAGTATGCAGAACTAGCCACTCTTATGGATGAATTCTACACAGAGGCTTTCCGAACTGATCCAGCATTTTCCGACGATTTCATCAGCTTCATGACAGAGTTCACATCCATGATGTATACAATGGGAGCGTACGTTGGACGATTAATTTCTGCTGATTTTTCTTTGTCGTCGTGATTGAATAGAAAACTAACTCGATTTTTGCTTGCTTGGGCTTTTCCTTTCCTAATTTTTCATCTTTGTGATATCCTTACAGGACACCAAATGTTTTCATTGAATTCAATGCCAATTTCATGTTTAACGGGGACGATACCATTACGACCGCTAATTCAATTTTGGAAAAGATGGAAGGCCTCAACTATCAAACATTCATCACAGACTACCTCATGCGCCCACCCGTGAATCAACTAGACGCGGTTCAAGGAGTTGCATTTACAGCTCTGACTCGACCTGCATAGAAATTGGGGTAATAAATAGCAATGTTTCTTTCTTCTATTTTTCTATTCATAATTTAAAGTGGATCATAAATATCTTTACATAGCCAACTAGTTGCTGGAGTTATAGCATTATCGTAACTACAGTCAAAGCGAAACCGTTGTTGTTGACAGACAAGACGAGGGCCCCTGGCGGGGGTACACCAACCACTCCTTTTTAGTGTCAAGGATATCCACCTGAGATCTGAGGTCTGTGCTACAAATTTGGTATTCACATCCTCAAAGTACGCATTATAGAAATTTTCAGTACTCTACTTCCAAAATAGCAAGCTAAATATTTATCACAGGCAAAATTTGAGGTCTGAGCTCCCTTTGCTATGTTTGACTATACAAATTTTCAGTACTTTACTTCCAAAATACTGTAGTCAGCTAAATATTTATCTGTTAGAGTGGTTGGTGATGACAGTTAAAATTGATGGTCGCCGTACTGTACCTACTCATGACTCCATTCGACCCTTAACCCCAAATGGGAGGAACACACGAGAATAATAATAATAATATCGTATTATTCTCATGTACACCAGTAAGTACAGTACCTAGTACACCTCCGTTTTTTTTTTAAATATTTCTCACCAATTTTGGTCATCCTGTGAAATATCCAAATCTTCTTCGTGTTCAAAGCAAAATACTGGTAAGCATTAACTGTAGAATAAAAACAATTCACCCGCACAAGCTTAGCGCAGGGATAACAGTCTTAGTCTCACCATGAAGAAGCGATCAAGTGCGGCCGCTTTATTGCTTTTCATTCTGATGCCGTGTTCTTCGTGCCACCAAGCTGCAAGAGTCAAACGACCTGCAAATGAGGACGGCAACAGCAATAGATTACTGCAGTCAACAAATCGGCCGAACCGAAGAGGTTTCTTGAGTCGAGGTGAAGGAATCATTTTGAATGAGACTGCCATACGACCAACTTCCTTCCGTCCAAGTGGCGGGTTCTTCTCAACAGCAACAGCAACTGGAACTGGAACTGGTGCTCGAGTCACCCGAAAGAATGGCCAGAACTTTGATTCTTCAAGGTCCAGCGCAAAAAGTGGAAAAGGAAACAAATCGCGACGTAAATCATCTCGGAAGCGAGGGCAGGTGTATCGTGGTGGAAGAGCAAACTTGAAACCTGGTTCCGCCCCTCATAGAGCAGAAGTCCGAGTTCGACAGCGAGGACGTGATCCAATCGGTGGCATTAATATTGGCAGACTTCGAAAAGAAGATAATGGGTACTATTATGTTGGAGCTCCAGGTTCACACTTTTACGGTGATATCGATGATTACTTTAAATACGCCCTGGGAGTGAACGGTGGAGGACAAAATGGTGCTTTTGAAGGAGGTCCTCCCGTTTTTTGTGAACTTCCCAAAGCTTCCACGAAACATACACACGGCTTTCATGAGCATACTTTTTTGAAAGGCGAAAACAGCCGTAGTGCAAGATCTAGCGGAAAAAGTGGGAAAGGAAAAGGCGGCAAAGGAAAAGGCGGCAAAGGAGAAGGCGGCAAAGGAGAAGGCGGCAAAGGAAAAGGCGGCAAAGGAAAGGGGCACGGCGCCAATTATTATATTCCGAGTCGTGGCTCTCACGCACGACGCTCTGGGAGATTTCGAGGTAACGCCATTCAAGATGCCATGACGGAAGTCCAATGTTATTATGGCGCATTTCCTCCCTTTGGAGGGGTCCCTAGAAACATAAGAACATCTCCGTCACCTACCACTCTAATGCCCAGTCTTGCTCCTGTGCCAACAACTACACCTGAGACAGGCGCTCCTACGATGAGAGCGACAGAAAATGCCAACACTCGGCCTCCCACGAGTAGTCCGACGCTCGTAGCTGAGATTACACAAGCGCCAACATTGTCGCCTACAGTAGCTGCAACCATTCCAGATGCCACAATTGCTCCAACTACTCCAGCTGTTGTCACAGCGGCGCCCACTGCATCAACTTTTGCTCCTACAATTGCACCAACTGGTGCTACATCACAGCCAACAGCTGCAACTGCACAACCTACATCAGTAACAGCACAGCCAACTCAACAACGACCAACTATTATCCCCCCGGAAGGTACTACGGGAGTTCTCGTTGAGTCCAATCTTCAGTACAGATTTTTCGACGACGAGATGGCTGTTCCACTACGAATGCCACTACAAGAAGAAATTGATGGACTCATTCTACAAACGAATAGATTTTATCTTGATAGTTTGCGTCAAAACTACACCAATCTGGTGGACGTTCAGCTTGATGTCCTGGAATGGACCTATGAAGAGAATCGCACGTTCCCAGTGTTCATTGATTTTGATGCCAATGTATTTTTCTTAGACGACACGACAATTCCACCCGCAGCTGATCTGCTGCGAGTCATGCAAGTTGGTCAAGACTACGAGATCTACATTATGGACTATGTCTGGATGTCAGAGCCTGCGGACTCAATATTTAGGGAAGTCAATGAAGTTCTTTTCAAAGCTAGTGTCAGACCAGCAAAATGAGAACGTGTTGCGATTTGATTCACTTCGAAAGATCGAAGTATTGGGTGGGGTACACAATCAAGGTAAAGAAAGGGGCGGTGATAGATGTAAAAAATTAGAATTTATTACAACAAACTTGATTTTACATCTCCTTGCAGTCTTAGCACTCGACAAGAAGATAGGGCTATAAACAGTCGAGAGGGTACGCAATATCAACCGTTGTAGCAGCAGGTGTAAAAACAATTCAATTTCTTTCTCCTTCAGCTTTGACACGTAGCTATGTTTATATAATTAAAAATTGTAGTACACCGTATCAGACTGCTGTTGCCTTTGCTGCTCTGCAGGTGGCGGCGGTGGAGGAGGAGGTGGTGGTGGTGGTGGAGGAGGGGAGGCTTGCCCTTGATTTGCGTGATGCTGCTGGTAGTGGACAGGTTGTTGCTGACGATACAAACCCGAATGTATTTGCTGAGGATAATGATAGATGTGAGGTGCCCCCTGGGGACCTCCCGAGAAGTGTCCTCCGGGTTGTAGAGAATAACCTCCCGTGGGTGCCTGCGTGTACGGCGGTTGCCCGTACCGCCCTCCAGGAGGAATTGGCGGAGGAGGGGGAGGACCTTGTGCATTACCATACGCCAGACCTGAAGAAAAAGGATGTGGCTGTTGGCTATGTTGGTGCAGTGGTGCATGATGCTGTTGATGTGGCTGGTTGTGGAATGCAGTTGGCACAGGTGCTTGATTTTGGGCCCGCGCATAGTGTCCTCGTCCTCGTCCTCGACCTCCACGCTGTTGCCTATGATTGAATGGCGGTGACTGCTGCTGCGACAGCTGCTGCTGTGGGTCATTTCGGCTACTCCCAGGTCCATCATTTGTATTTACCGTACTACTACCTCGGTTTTTCTTTTTTCCGCGCTTGATCTCGCGCTCTTGTTCATCGTCACTAAAGTACATTTCGTTAGGATTCACAACTTCTTCATCATACACATTAGATGCATCTAAATTGCGGTAATAAGAGCAACCGGACGTGAGCAAAACGGACACAAAGAAGTTGCCACACAACAATTTCGACAATAACAATAACATACCACAGCCTCGAGCACTCATGCGCAAAAGTTCTTCGGCATCAATCAATTTCGCGTCGCCCTCTACGTAGAAAATAGTGAGATCAGGATTATTGGCCAGAAATGTTGTATAGGCTCCATTCCACAACCAAGGATCTTCTTCTACTGCTGGTGGTGATGCAAAAGGGTTCTCATCTTCGGACGTGTTCTTTTCTTCTTCTTCTTCCGACGTAGCAACCGTGTTTGCTTCCTCCTCGCTTGTTACGAATTCCTTGTTTTCCACTGTCGTTTCTGCACAGGTCGTCGAATTGCCCTCACTATTCGCAATCGACACAGCTGTTGGCTTGTTTTCCACAGTCGTATCTGCACAAGTCGTCAACTTGCTTTCGATGGTCGTATTCGGCGCAGGTGTTGGCATTATTGCTGCCTTCTTCGGTTTTTCCTTTGCAGGAAGTCGCAGTGTATACAGAGGTCTACGTACGGGACCAAAGACTTCAAAGACTTTACCAATGGGTACCAATCGTGAATTGCTACTGTTTTTGTTGTGACTGCTATTGTTGTCTCCACCACCATCGTCGGTGGTCATACGAAACACTAAAAGACTGCCTTCGTCCAGTGGTGAGAGAGATTCGCCATCCTTGCGAGGAGCTGATTCCACAATGACGGTTCGATCCTGCACCATGTGGGATTTAATTTTCCCAGCTTGAACCAGTTTAATCTGGACGTTGGTGTCGCTACTGTTATTATCGGAAGCTTGTCCAGACGCTGCCTGCAGTTTTAGTTGGTCCTGTTCGGCGACGGTCAGATTCAATTGAAATTTGTGTTCGAGTTCCGAGAGGGGTGTTTGATAGGGATCTAATTCGTGTTCCGTTTTGGGGGCTACCCGCGCTTCTTTGTCATCGTCGTCGTCGTCGTCACCATTTTCCGCATTCATGCGAGCAATTTCAGCTCTTTCTTTTTTCAAATCGAGAGGTTTTCGCGTAGCAGAGTTTTGCTGGGAGTCATTTTCCTCGTTAACTGCCTCGTCACAGCTGCTTTCGTCATCCGAAGAATCACTATCTTCTGTAGGCGTAGGAGATGCTTCCTTTGTTGTTCCCCTTACTCCCTCTGCCTCTTTTTCATCGTCGGCTTTCTCCTCCAATTCAATTTCATTGTCATCTTGTGCTTTCGAGATGGAAGGAAGCGGCGGCTGGTAGGAAACTGCTGCAAAAGCAGCTGCCACCGCCATGTCGTCCATTTCGGCTTCGCCATCAATCTCATTGACACCCGCTGCCCATTGTCGCTTGCGTTGCTGACTGGCGCTGTGGTTGTGATGCTTTGCCATATGTAATGGATGAGCAGGGAGTGGGTTGCAGTAAGAAAGGTAAGAAAGGGTAGATGAATTTTTTGACCTTACTTTACTTGAACAGAACAAACAAAATACTAACTAAAATAGAAAAGATGCAACAGATTTTTAAATGGCTGTGGAGTACGAGGATGTGTGCATCCTATTTCTACGACAATCATTCGGGGTTCATGAAAACGGATTCTTGTGGTCCAACAAAAATCAAATATTCCTGGACGAAGTTAGATGCAAAGAACTTGATCAGATTTTTACTTTGACAACAAGTGTCGATCTTTGGAAACCGTCGTCGACTCGGTGTGCAAGTAACTGGATGTAGGTACTTCATAAGAGTATCGGATCGCATCACCATCATGAAAAGTTTCATTGTCAATACTGCGAAATTCTTGCGAAAAAGAGGAGTTCCACCGTTCCACCTACTCAACATTGACAGACACAGGAACCTATTGAAATAAATCACAAAGAAAAGAGGAAAGGAACACTACCTATGATGTGTGCATGCATGAAGAAATTATCATGGACAAGGCCAGCAGTGATAATGCTGCTGGTAATGGTAGTTCTCTGGCAACCGTGCAATGCGGCAAGAGTCAAGGGAGCCCGTCAGCAAAAGCAGCAGCAGCAGCAACAGCAACAACAAGCCGATGAATTAGATAACTCTAACAGTCTTCGCAAAGCCATGACGGACAGACGATAGCAGAATTACGGAGACGGAGCAGGGACAACGATCGTTAGCAGAGGGCTGCAGGCTGGAGAAGAAGGTGGCTTCCTATCGAGCGGATTTTTCACATCCTACAGGGACTATCAAGCGGGTTTTCGGGAGAGTCCCTCGTCGTCATCTGTCGAAAGTACCACGGGCAAGGGCAAGGGTGGATATCAAGCGGTATCGTCTAACAACAAGCCAGCTAGACCTCCTGTACGAGGAACGCGTCCTGGTGGCTATTACAGCGGTATTGGACATGCATTTGATGGTAGGTTTTCTTCTGATTATGTTTCTGTATACCCCTACCTTTTCTCATAGCTTGCGCCGTATTTCTTTTATTTTTACACATTTCCTCAGGTGGCTTTCCAATTATGTGCCGTCCTCGCACCGAACAACGTATGAAAGGAATTGTTAAACGCGGTATGAGGAAAGGTGGTAATGGTGATGAAAAATACGTCTATGGAGGCAAAGGCAAGGGAAAAGGAGGCGACAGCAAGAGTAGTAGATCCGGAAAAGGCAAGGGAAAAGGATTGTCTCGTTACAGCCGAAGTAGGCGCGAACGAAATCCTGGCGGACCATTCACCGGTGGATTCCTGTCCCGAGCCCGCTTTTTCAATGGAGTGGGAGGAAGTGGGCCTCTAAGAGGAGGAGAGCGACCCAAACGTAGAACGACAGACTATGTAACAGTTCCACGTAATAATATCTTGGACATGGAGTGTTATTATGGAGCATTTCCACCATTTCTTGGCATTCCCGATGTTATAGCAACAGATTCTCCTCGGGGACCGACTGTTGCACCTAGTCTGGCCCCATCGAATGCACCCAGCACAGCAGCTCCTTCCATAGTCCAGACAGTCGCACCAACGAGAGGAGCCACAGCTGCTCCAACCCTGACACCCACCGTACCGGCTACGGCAACACCTACAACAACAACAGCACAACCGACAAGCTCCACTGTTCAACCTACGGTACAACCCACTGCTGCTACAACTACAGCTATACCTACAGCTGCCACTGCTCAGCCAACAGCTGCCACAGCTGCACCTTCATCTGCAACAGTAGCTCCATCAGCAGCCACAGCTGCACCTACAGCTGCGACAGTAGCTCCATCAGCACCTATTGGCGAGCTCGCTAATACCACTCTTGTCAGTCTTTTAAATTATGGTATGTCTACACAATATTTTTGCGCTGCCTTTCGTTCTGTTTTTAAAAGACTTTCGGCATATTCGTCAACTTACACTGGTTTTGCTTGTCACAGGCTGGTTCGAGGATGAAAATGTTGATAGAGCTCCCACTGAGGAAGAAATTGCTGGTTTGATTGCAAACACCATCCCATTCTATGCGGAACTGTTTATGACTGCATATGGAGACGATTTTATTGCATTTGATATGACTCTGAATGAAGCTACCAATGACTTTGAGCGTGAACTACCCTTCCAGATGGACGTTGATGCCATTGCATCATTTAGATCTACTCTTGAGCCGCAGCCTACTCCCAGAGATATGTTTACCGTAATGCAGGCCACAGACGCGCAATATCAAGACTACATCAGGCAATTTGTCTGGACAGCTGAACCTGAAGGCACTATATTTGCCTCTACAATGACAGTCACATTTTTGGCCAAAGACAATACTATGATCTAGGAAAAGCCCGGGGAGGGATGGTTTGTTTGGAATCATAATGATGCAGTAATGAGTAACCGAGGGTGGCCATTCTCATAGTACGATTTGAATAATACTCAGTAGAGTGTGTCAAGAGTAGTTGTTATGATACCTTCAATAAGGAAAAGAAAAAAGTAAGGAACATAAGTGTGCCTGCTTGTCATGGACTACATGCCTGCCTACTGCCTACTTCGCTTTCGAGTGAAATCGGACGAATTAGCAGATTGAACTACTTGTTACTCCGAGTAGATGATAATATTATTATTGTTCGTCGTTGTTCGTCGTAGGCCTTGCATGTCGGCTTATGGTGGGTAGCTTGTTTAGTGGCCAAGCAAATATTGGTAATACATGCAGGCTTTTTACTAGTAGAGTACCAGTAAGGATGACATCACCCTATTGACCTCAGGACAAAAAATATACAGGAAGCATTAAGGTCTCAAAACACTTTTTGAGTACCGTAGGTAAATGGACAGCTCTTGATGAGACCTTTCCATTCATTATCTATTTATTGGAATTGGACAATCACTTAGTGAGCTAGAGGACAGAATCCACTTTCATAAATCTAGAGACCAGAAAGCCTCCAGCTGACTTAACGTTTATGC
>Ga0100380_10007316_pt1 | contig 11077 bp, 11 predicted proteins | sample CryGeymeta201504_FD_80417 | JGI IMG/M metagenome (GOLD analysis project Ga0100380, IMG submission 80417) | Groundwater microbial communities from Crystal Geyser aquifers in Utah, USA - Crystal Geyser metaG 2015-04 | ecosystem: Environmental > Aquatic > Deep subsurface > Groundwater | place... | reverse complement strand
CCGGAATCCGGGCGGCGATTGGTTTTTCGGAAAGTGCGGCCGAGCAAAGCCGAGTTGATGATAATTGCAATGTTTTATGTTTGCCAGCTCTCCACATTTCAAAAGAAGAAGCCTTGCAAATAATCAACTCCTGGCTAAATTCGTCCTTCAGCCAATTAGAACGCCACGCCAGACGTTTAAGCAAAATCGCAGACATCGAGAGTCGTTTGCTCAAATAAAATCGTCTATGCCCGAAATAATCCCTGCCATTTTAGTTGATTCAAAAGAAGAATTCATTCGCCGTCTTCGTTTGGTGGAAAAAGAAGTCGAAACAGTTCAAGTAGATGTACTGGATGGCAGTATGTTTGATGCAACTAGTTGGTTTGATGCCACAGTTATTGGAAAAATAGAAACCCCACTCAAATTTGAGTTGCATTTAATGATTGAAAATCCTCTACCAGTCATTGAAGAATGGAACAAATATGTTCCCGGTTTTACACGAGCAATCATTCATGCCGAAATTTCTCGATCTCTTGGAGCAATCATTAATGCTGTCAAAGTAAATCTAAAAAAAGAAGTTGGCATCGCCATAAATCCAGCAACTCCACTCGAAGCAATCGATCACCACCTACACACACTCGATGAAATTTTAATTATGGGCGTAGAACCGGGAGCATCCGGTCGTAATTATGTTGGATCTGTCGCAGAAGAAAAACTAGCCCAAGCAGCACATCATGCACCACAGATAACTCGAGGAATAGATGGCGCTGTTACTTTAGAAAGACTACCTTCCCTTCTCAAAAGTGGAGCTGAACGCTTTTGTGTGGGCTCAGCAATTTTCTCCAACGAGAATCCAAAAGAGATGTTGCGTAATTTACAAAAATTACTAAGTAACACTAAATTTTTATCACAGAAGTAATATTACTCATTTGTCTATAAGAGCTAGAATTTTCAACACGAGAAGAAACCCTTTGGGCAGCATAACTATTATCCTCAGAATCCCAGTAATTTTTCCATTCCATAACCATTCTGACCGGAAAAAAACTAATTGTAGTTGACGAAAATTTAGTATCAAATACAAGCATCGTTTCTGCTTCTTCAGAGGTTTCAAAATTCATCATCTGAGTCATGCATTTTATAATCCATGTTTCAGCATTCATCATTGACTCTCCAAAATACACAGATGTCGAATTTGTGAAATCGTTCTCTCTTATTTTCAAAAAACTCTCATCTTTTTTATCTGTAACAATATCTGGACGTGGTGTCTTAGTCCCAATAGTCAAAGTCCTGTTATAATCTGGGGCCTCTCGTATATTTTTACCGTCAACGGTTGTTTGTACCAAAACAGGACACCAACCGGAACCGGTATTCATATCCAGAATCTGTTGTTTTGTATACCACCTTGTATCTTTGAAAGAATTCGGATGATCGTATTTAAGCTCGTTTTTTATATCCAACAAAGTTTGAACTTCAGAATAACGACTTATGTCTAGATGTGGATGTCTACGATTATATTCCAACAAAAAATCTTCAAATTTTCCTACTATTTTCTGAAGATCCATACCAAATGGCACAAGTAATATTTTGGTAAAACCCTGATCAAGTTTAGTGGTTATAAAATCTTTTTTGTCTAATAATTTTGAAGAAATTTCTGATACAGTCGGCAGTGGACATGGTTTACCATTTATATCCATAAAACCCAACGCCTTATATGTTTTTCCGGTATCAGACTTTATTTCTATATCTTCAATAAAACCGTATTGTTTTAAAATATCTATCTGTTCCTGATATTGTTCTTGAAACTTGTGTTTTTCAATATATGCCTCGATAAGTATTTCTTCAATCCTTTCCATTTCAGCCAATAATTCTTTTTTAATATCACGAGCAATTTTAATGTTTTTCGGACTCGATAAAAGACCGACTTCAGCAAAAGAATGGTCCAATTTATTTTTTAGATGACGTGCTTTTTCTAAAGCAATTGTAATGTCGGTACAAATGGTTTTTTCAGACATAAATGGAAATCAATAAAAACATTATATATCAATTTTGAATCGATACATAAAAAACCATCATCTCGACATAGCATGCCTTGTCCTGCTACAATTATTTTCACGCACACTTAAAAAACTTTTTTCATTGCTTATGAAACGATTTATTACAGCCCTTAGCGTTTTTGCTATGGTACTTGGTTTGGCAGGTGGTTTACCACACGCAGCAGAAGCGGCTAGCTTAACTTCACTTAACAACATTAAGTCCGGTGACCTTGTTCGAGGAGAAACTTTTTCTGCTGTTTACTACTTAGGAAAAGATGGTTTTCGCTATGTTTTTCCTAACGACAAAACATACTTTACCTGGTATTCAAACTTCGACTCTGTAAAATGGATTAGCGATGCCGACCTTGGAACACTCCAAATTGGTGGAAACGTTACCTATAAAGCAGCCGGTCGTATGGTTAAAATCAACAGTGATCCAAAAACATACGCAGTTTCACAAGGTGGAACTTTGCGCTGGGTTAAAACAGAGGCAGCTGCCACAGCTCTTTATGGATCAGCCTGGAACACAATGATCGATGACGTTCCAGATGCTTTCTTTGGAAGCAACTACCACATTGGATCTCCAATCGAAACAGAAGCTGACTTCAACAGAACAGAAGAAGCCGCTAATGCCAACACAATCAACGACGACAAAGATTTGCAGAGCCCAATGGTTATTATGATTAATAGCACCGGTTTCTCTCCAAGTACTTTGACCGTTTCAACAAATCGTCCGGTTAAATTCATCAACCAAGATTCTGGTAAACATTCAGCTACAGGTAATGATTTAAACTGGGGTACAGGAACTTTAAATACCGACCAAAACTTCACACGATACTTCAAAACTGCAGGTACTTTCACTTACTTTGACAGTTACAATCAATCAAACATGGGAACTATTATTGTTCAATAAGATTCTCCTGTTTTCAAAACACCTCTCACAAAAATGTGGGAGGTGTTTTTTAATTAGAGAAGTAAGTTTTTTTATGTTACAATAGTAGTGTATGCCCGATTTAAACTTAGGACCAAAGGTTCGAAAACCACTTCACTTACACGACAAAAAATGGCAGCAACTCGAAAATAAAGCACAGGAGTTGCGTGAAGATTTGATTGACATGTTAGTGAGGGCCGGTTCCGGACACAGCGCCGGACCACTTGGGATGGCCGATATTTTTACGGCCCTGTATTTTCATATTCTAAATCACGACCCTGCTCAGCCAACCTGGAAAGATCGTGATCGTCTCATTTTAAGCAACGGTCATATTGTACCAATTCGCTATGCAGCCATGGCTCATGCGGGTTATTTTCCCAAATCACTTTTGGCCACATTGAGACGCCTTGGCTCCCCTCTTCAGGGTCACCCCGAACGAGTACTTTTACCTTCCGTCGAAACTACGTCTGGACCCTTAGGTTCAGGATCTTCTCAAGCGGCTGGCATGGCTTATGCTGGGCTTTTAGATCAGTCTCCGTGGCGAGTTTATTGCATTATGTCTGATGGTGAACTAGCGGCCGGACAAACTTGGGAAGCAATGCTTTTTGCCGGAAAAAACAAACTTTACAACTGTACTTTTATTATCGATCGCAACAATATTCAAATCGATGGTAAAACAGAAGAAATCATGCCACTTGAATCACTCGAGGAAAAATTCAAGTCTTTTAATTTACATGTAGAAACATGCGCGGGTAATGATATTCGTGATTTTGTGACTGCCATTGAAAGAGCTCACAGCATTACATCAAAACCAACAGTAATTATTGCCGATACTATTCCAGGATACGGAGTAAACTTTATGGAATACGATTTCCGTTGGCATGGAAAACCAACAGCAAAAGGCGAGGAAACAGCTTTGGCACTTCATCAACTACGCACTCTTGGCGGAAAAATAACCAGTGAACACGAATAAAAACATTTATGAAAAACAGCACCATTTTAGCCATCGTTGGCGGAGCCTTTATATTCAGCTTATTTTTCGTTCTCCCTTGGGGAAACATGTCATCACTCACAAACATGGGGCCAGACATGATGGATGAGTACTCAACATCAGGTAGTGTTACTGGTTATTCAGAACCATACATGATGGGGGTACCAATGATGGCCGAAGAAGCCTCATACGATTCGACATCCAAAAACTCCATCAGAATATCTCCCCCAATCCCTGCTCCATCTGCCGGACAAACTGCCGGTGAGGTTGATCAAAAAATAATCAAAAATGGCTCACTTACTCTTGTTGTAGATAATGTTTCAGAAACAATAGACAGTCTGACACAGCTTTCCAAAACAGTTGGTGGTTTTGTACAGACGTCTGATGTTTTTGAAGGAACAAATGGACAAAAAAGTGGCAACATAACTCTTCGAATTCCTTCCTCTGGTTTTGAAACAGCACTCAAACAAGCCAAAGACATGGCAACTTTTGTAAGCCACGAGCAAGTAAGTGGCCAAGATGTAACCGAACAATACATAGACCTAGCAGCACGCCTTCGAAACGCCGAAGCTCAAGAACAGGTTTATTTAACTGTTTTAGACAGCGCACGTTCTGTATCTGATGTTCTCGAAGTTCAACGTGAATTATCTAACATTCGTGCCACAATCGAATCTTACAAAGGACAAATTCAATATTTGGAAAACCAAACTTCATACGCAACTCTTTCAATTTTCTTGAGTGAAAGCACCACCGTTAGTTTGCCAACCAAAGAATTTCGTCCACTTGAAGCCATTAAAGAGGCGGCTAACAGTTTGGTGGTTGTAGCACAATCATTAATTGTCACAATTATCTGGTTTGTCATTGTAGGTGGAGGAATTCTACTTCCATTAGGATTAATTGCTTGGGTTATTTACTTGATTGTTCGATCATATCTCAACAACAAAAAACCAAAAACAAGCAAAACACTTAGACGCTAGCTTATGGCTCCCAAAACACAAATCGGTCTCAATAAAGCAGTCTACTTGGTACCCCATGTTTTGGATCGTGCCAAAGTACCAACAGCCCCAACTCGCAATGGTTACGGCACAGGAATAGTCGAAGCCGGAAAAGAAAATTCTCAAGTTGTTGTTTTGTGTGCTGATTTAACAGAATCCACACGCAACTTGGATTTTAAAAACATGTTTCCTGAACGTTTTGTGCAAATGGGTGTCTCAGAGCAATCCATGGCCTCAATCGCGGCAGGAATGTCTCTTGTCGGTAAAATACCATTCATAGCAAGTTATGCCGCCTTTTCTCCTGGACGCAACTGGGAACAAATTCGCACCACTATTGCTTTGCAACACAGTAATGTAAAAATCATGGGCGCTCATGCCGGAATTTCCGTTGGCCCCGATGGCGCAACACACCAAATGATCGAAGACTTAGCAATCACTCGCGTTATTCCTAACATGCAGGTGATTGTTCCGTGCGATGCCAACGAAACTCACAAAGCAACTTTGGAAGCCGCCAGATTTGATGGACCAGTTTACATGCGTTTTGGACGTGAAAAAACACCCGTATTCACCACACACCGCACGCCTTTTGAAATTGGTCGCATAGAAACATTCCGTTTTGGAACCGATGCCACAATTGTAGCCACTGGATATGGTGTTTACGAAGCACTACTAGCAGCCGACAGCTTGGCCAAAGACGGTTATCAAATAGAAGTTCTGAATTGCCACACCATTAAACCTTTTGATTACAAGGCACTAGTTGCCTCGGTTAAAAAAACCGGTTGTGTGGTGACTGTAGAAGAAGCTCAAGCTGTCGGAGGACTGGGAGGTGTAGTTGCAGAAGCTCTCGGCTCTTACTTACCAGCTCCGCTCGAAAGAGTCGGTATCCAAAATCGCTTTGGAGAATCTGGCGATGCAGATATTTTAATGGATGGTTTTGGGCTTACCGCTCCACACATTACAGAAGCAGTAAAACATGTACTCAAGCGAAAGCAAGGAAAAAGAGTACCAGATGAACCCGCTTACGTACGCGAAGCTCGTATGCATCTCTCAGACTTACGTGCAGAGTCCATGAAAAAAGCCCTGGCTCACGTTCCTAAAAAATGGAAATCATAAACGTCCAAAAAGAACCACTCCAATAAAAAACTGGGGTGGTTTTTATTATCGTATTGTTCATATTCTATGAAAGTACAATCACCATTACGTCATTGCGAGGAATTATATGACGAAGCAATCTGTTTTTATAATCGTAGGATGCGGGCTCAGATTGCTTCGGCGTCTGACTTCTCGCAATGACGTGAATGAGTGTTCATATTCATTCGCATCATTCATAAAAAAATTTTCGCTCAAAGGAGTTGTTTTTGCTACACTACACAAAAGAAATAAAGTCCTATGCTTGATATCATTACAATTGGAGATATAAAACTCGATACTTTTGTTCAAATAAACGACGCGAGCGTGCAATGTGAAGTCAGAATGCCGGAATGCAAGTTGTGTTTAGACTATGGAGCTAAAGTAGCTGTAGACAAAGTTGAGTCACAAATGGCTGGTTCTGCTCCAAATGTAGCTGTTGGTCTATCACGCTTAGGTCACAAAACAGCCGTTCTCAGCAACATGGGAACAGATGGAACCCGGGCTTTATCCCTCGAAAGATTAACAGAAGAAAAGGTGGATTCATCTTTGGTTTTTGCCAATAAAGATGCTCAAAGTAGCTATTCTGTTGTTTTGAATTATCAGGGTGATCGTACAATTTTAACTTCCCACATTAAACACGAGTATCGCTTACCAAAACGTTTACCAAAAACAGATTGGCTATATGTAAGCGAAATTGGTGATGGTTACGAGGATTTATATAGTGATATTGTGGCTTACAAAAAAAATCACGATGTAAAAATTGGTTGTAATCCAGGAAGCATTCAAATTCAAGAAAGAAAATCAGAACTACTAGCGCTTTTAAAAATTACTGATATTATTTTTATAAATTTAGAAGAAGCCCAGCAAATTACGCAGTCATCTTCTAAAGCTCCACACACACTCATGAGTGAGTTATCTAAAATTGGAGTAAAAACAGTTATTCTTACCGACGGAAAACGCGGAGCATTCGCTTACGAAAACAAAAAACTTTATGCTGTGCCAATTTTTCCAGGAAAAGCCGTAGAGACCACGGGTGCGGGAGATGCTTTTGCAACTGGATATTTGGGAGCTATCTTAGCAAAAAAACCATTGGAAGATGCTTTAAAATGGGGGGCTGTTAATTCTTCTTCGGTTGTTGGACATATAGGACCGCAACCTGGATTACTACGCAAAACCCAAATGTTAAAACACTTAAGAGAAGCCCCGACAACTTTTGTGGTCGAGGAAATTTCCTGATTGTATATGTTGACCACTCTTGCAGATGTTCTTCGTAAGGCAAAACAGGGCAACTACGCCGTGCCGGCTTTTAATATAAACAACATGGAAATGGCCATGGCTATTTTAAAAGCAGCAAAACTAGAAAAATCTCCTGTCATAATTTCTACATCCGAAGGTGCTTTAGAATATGCAGGTCTTACTACTTTAGGTGGTTTGGTTCATGGACTCGTCAAAAATCACCCCTACCCTGTTGTTTATCATTTAGATCATGGTAAACATGTTGAGGTTGTTTTGGAAGCTATAAAAAGTGGATACTACACCGGTGTTATGTTTGACGGATCAAGTCTTCCAACTCCAGAAAACATCGCCACAACCAAGCAATTAGCTATCGAGGCTCACAAACACGGCATTTCAATTGAAGCCGAGCTGGGGGCAATTGCCGGTATTGAGGATTTTGTTAGTGTAGAAGAACGTAACGCTCATTTAACAGATCCAAACGAAGCCATCATGTTTGTGCGAGAAACAGGAATCGATGCTTTGGCGATTGCAATTGGTACCAAGCATGGCGCTTACAAATTTTCTGGCGCCGCAAAACTAGACATGCAACGTTTAACTGAAATCAGACAAAAAGTTCATGTGCCGCTTGTGCTGCACGGAGCCTCTGGCGTACCGGAAGACATGAAAAATCTTTGCACCAAATATGGTTGCAAAATAGATAACGCCAAAGGAGTTTCTGATAAGGTTATACAAGAAGCTATTTCACTGGGTATATCAAAAATAAACATTGATACCGATCTCAGAATTGCTTTTGTGGCTGGAATGCGACAAGAATTAACAGAGAATCCGGAAGTAATTGATCCTCGACTTGTTTTGGGGGCTGGATCTAAATTAATCACCCAGGTTGCACGAGCAAAAATGAATCTTTTTGGCTCTTCAAACAAGGCAAAGTAAAAAAGTATGCACAACATTATTACAATCGGATCAGCAACCAGAGACGTATTTTTGGTCTCGAAACAATTTATTATCATTCCTTCGCCAGAGTTTGAAACTGGTCTGGGTGAATGTGTTAGTTTTGGAAGCAAAATAGAATTAGAAGACGTAATTCACAGCACAGGAGGCGGGGCCACCAATGCCGCTGTTACTTTTGCTCGTTTAGGATATAAAACGGCTGCCATTTGTCGTGTAGGCAAAGATCGAGATGGTGATGATGTGATTGAAGATCTCCAAAAAGAAAATGTCGCCACGTCCCTAGTTCGTCGAATAGACAAAGGTAAAACCGGATACTCAACAATAATGACAACACCGTCTGGCGAAAGAAGTATTTTGGTACACCGAGGAGTTTCTAAAGGTTTTATAGAGGCCGATATTCCCTGGGAAAGATGTGATAGCGAATGGCTTTATTTAACTTCTTTAGGTGGAGCCATGACCCTGGCAAAAAAGATTATTACTTTTGCTAAAGATAATAAAATTAGCATTGCTTGGAACCCCGGAAAAACAGAATTAAAAAGTGGTTGGAAAAATTTGGAACCACTTTTTCAACGCACAGACGTTTTACTCATGAACACCGAGGAAGCCTTAATTGCAACCAGTGAAACGGATTTAGATGTAGCTCTCGGACAACTGGCATCATGTTGCACAAAAGAACATCAAGTTCTTTTGGTAACAGATGGTGCAGACGGTGCCTACGCTTTTTACAATGACACTTGGTGGTTTGCTTGGACACTCGGCAAAAAAGCACTTTCCAAAACTGGTGCGGGTGATGCTTTTGGTTCTGGATTCGTTGCGGCCTGGCAAAAAACAGGTGATCTGCATTACTCTTTAGCTCACGCCACTTACAATGCCGAAACAGTTGTGCAATCATTTGGTGCAAAAACTGGTATTCTGGATAAGTTCATATCTCAAGTTGCTGCCAAAAAAATTAAAATAAGTAAACTAGCCTAAAACCTATGAAGTATTCAGTATTTGTAACTCGTGATATTCCCGATGAAGGTTTAAAAATCTTGGCTCAAAATGATCAACTAGACGTTAGGGTTTACGAACACGACAAAAAAATCTCTCGTGAAGAACTTTTGTCCGAAATGCCAAACACCGACATTCTTCTCTCTATCCTTACAGAAAAGATAGATGCAGAAGTTATGGACGCTGCCAAAGGACGCTTAAAAATGATCGCCAACTATGCTGTGGGTTTCGATAATATCGACATTCCAGCCGCTAAAGAAAGAGGAATAATTATTACCAACGCTCCCAACGAAAAAATATCAGAAAGCGTCGCTGAACATACGATCGCCTTAATTTTAGCCCTCGCTCACAGAATCGTAGAAACAGATACCTTCACTCGTGCCGGTAAATATGAGTCTTGGGGACCAAAACTTTTGCTTGGTACAGATATCGCCGGAAAAACAGTGGGTATTATCGGAACCGGTGCCATTGGATCGATGGTGGTCAAAAAACTGCACTTAGGTTTTGGAATGAAAGTTGTTTACAACGACATTAAACCAAACGAAGCTTTAGAAAAAGAAGTTGGTGCAACATTCATGGAAAAAGACGAACTTCTTAAAGTGGCTGATGTGGTTTCCTTACACGTTCCTCTTTTGCCAGCGACACACCACTTGATTAGCGAACACGAGCTGTCTCTCATGAAGCCAACTGCTTTTATAATCAACACCTCTCGTGGACCAATCATAGATGAAAAAGCTTTGCTAATGGCTTTGCAAAATAAAAAAATCGGCGGAGCAGGACTCGATGTTTATGAATGTGAGCCTTTAATTGATTGCGATCCAACAGACACTTTGGAACTTAGAACCTTTCCAAACGTTGTTTTAACACCTCACACTGCCTCGGCCACCGAAGGAACTCGTCAAGCAATGTCTAGAGTTGCTGCACAAAATATTGTTGCTTTTGTCGGCGGAATAAAACCACCTAACAAATTGAACTAAAAAAGTATGAATGAAAAACAAAAAATTCCAATGATTATTGGGGCGATTGTGCTAGGAGGGATTTTTTTGATCATCCTGTTTACTCGAGGTGGCAAACAAACAACTCCAGACAATGAAGTTATTCAAAAAACAGAAAATGAAGTTGTTGAAACACAAATAGAAGCAGCTGTAGTTACAGAAGATTTTCCAGAAAGAGAACAAGCAGAAAAATACATTAACGAAGGCTTGGGTCGCAAAGAAGGATCATCAGACTGGGAACATGTCGTTTATACTGTCATTAAAGACCCGAACAGCGACACAACAGTTTACTTTACAACAGAAGGAAAACGTCCAGACACCGAATCTAAAACAGGCTTCCAAGGAATATACAAATTCAACACCAAAACCTTTGCTTGGACCCGCCTACTAAAAAACGTCTCTGCCCCAAAAATACAAGAACTCCACACCATTGGACTAGATCAAGACACACTAATTTTGGTACACGATCCATCTGCCGACCCAGAACTCGACAAAGGTTGCGATGCTCTAAAAAACATAGGGCCATCTGAAAACTGGGAATTCTACGGAATATCACTCAAGAATCCCGGAAAAGGATTATCACCATTCGAGCCAACAGAAGCAATTAGGTCTCAAATCACTGGTCTTTGTAAATAAAAGGGGTGACAAAAAGCGGGCATGAAAGTGCCTGTTTTTTATTGAGGGGTCAGATCGTGAATCATGGTGTTTTTTATTGCTCGAGATTATCCATGACACATCTATTCCTCACATCATTACAAAAAGGTACACACGTGTCATCCTGCCTGCCCGCCACAGCTTTACGAGCGTAGGAGGGAGCAAAGTGAAGGATCTGAGCCTGTACTTGT
>Ga0100380_10007309_pt1 | contig 11085 bp, 9 predicted proteins | sample CryGeymeta201504_FD_80417 | JGI IMG/M metagenome (GOLD analysis project Ga0100380, IMG submission 80417) | Groundwater microbial communities from Crystal Geyser aquifers in Utah, USA - Crystal Geyser metaG 2015-04 | ecosystem: Environmental > Aquatic > Deep subsurface > Groundwater | place: USA... | reverse complement strand
TTTGCTGTACTGCACGCTGGCGAATGTGCGGGCACGCAGTCATGGACGGGTTCGACAGCCCAGCAGCGTGCTCTTGCTCGACAACCCCATCGGGCGTGCCTCTCGCGTGCGTTTCCTCGAGATGCAGCGCGAGTTCGCGCGCGCCATGGGGATTCAGCTCATCTACACGACGGCGGTCAACGACCACGAGGCGTTGTCGATCTTGCCCAACGTCATCCGGCTGCGAAACGAGCGCGTCGACCGCAGACGTGGTCATCGCTTGGTCGAAGGCGAAGAGAAGATCGTCGGGCTGCTCGAGTCGGTGCGGGTGGCGCGTCGTACGGAAGCGGCCGAGCCCATCGAGCCGGTGGAGCTGTGATGGAGTATTCCGAAGACACAGACCAGCCCGATGTCCTCGAAGAGTTCGAGGCGCTGCAGCTCGACTTGAGCCCGCGCACTGTCGACCTCTTCACGGGCGGCTGGGAGCAGGCGCTGACTCGGCGCATGCGGGTGCTCTTGCACACCGCGCCGCTGATGCAGATTCGCGCCGGCGACTCGCGCCGCGATGTGGAGATGCGGCACTACGACTCCCTCGCCCTCTCGATGAAGACGTTGGACGTCATCGCGGAACAAATGGGCTTGGAGCAGGAGGCCGACCGGGGCACCGTCGAGCGCGCTCTGAGCCCGCTGCTGTGCGCCATGGACGTCGAAGCGGGCGTGGAGATCGACGCGCGTCGTCACCTCGACATGGTCGACAAGCTGCTGGCCGGATTGCGCAACGACGCTGAGGCGCGACGCCCCTTCACGGCCGAGTACACGGACTTCGACGAGAAGGGCCGCGCGGTCAAGCGCCGCTTGGACTTTCGGTTGGTGCACGACGCCTTTGGCAGCTCGGGCAGCACGGTGTTGCGCCTCACCCACGAGGCGGTCAACCTCTTCTTCAACGCCCTCGAGCTCGACCTCGAGGACGCCCAAGCGGCGACGGAGGCCATCGTTCAGTCGCAGTTGGTGCGCGGTCGCTTCGACGAGGCGGTGCGCTCGGCGCAGTACGCCCTGCGCCAATCCCGCCTCTACTCCGAGCGCCTCGGCCGCGTCATTCGCGACACGCGTCGGGATATCGGCCGCGTCGACTGGCTCGAGAGCGTCCCAGCTCTCATCGACGACGCCATGACCCACCTCGAGGTGCGGCTCGACAACGAGCGCGACATCCTCGACTCGACCCACACTCGCCTCGACGATCTGACGCCTGGGAGCCGCGAGGCGCAGGCTCTAGCCCGCGTCGCGCGCTTGCTCCAGCGCTGCATCGACACGCACACGGTGCTGCAACGCGGCCTGATGACGGCTCGCACCACCTTCCTCGACAGCCAGGCGCGCCAGGCGTTCGTCGCCAGCTCGATCAAAGCCCGACCGGAGCTGCCCACCGAGGTGCTGCTCCCGACGCTGCTCATGGCCGCGAAAGACGCGCTGGACGCCTGCTCTCCGGCGGTCTCGTTGCTGAGCGGTGCCCAGTCGCTACCCTTGCCGTCGTTGGCGTCGCTGATCGATGGGCTGTTGCGCCCCAAGCGCCAAATCCGCTTGCCCTACGTGGCCGTCGAGCCCGTGCTCGCCGGCCACCTCAGCGACGAGCTCGTCCGCTACTCGCCGGAGACTCGTGTGGCGGCGGCCACCCTGCTGACCGGGGTCAAAGAGTCCATCAAGCTCAGCGAGCTCCTGACCCACGCTCGCGCACAAGGTCATGGCATCGACGTCCTGGAGGTCTTGATTCTGCTGATCCTGCAGTCGTTCGGGCGCGACCGTGAGACCACCGCGCTGGTCAGTGTCGAGCCCGTGCCTGGCTTGTCGTTGATCGACGAGGACTTTTTGGGGGACGAGCTGCTGATAGGGCCGGCCAAGAAGACGCGGGCGCGCAAGCGGTAGGGCTTCGTGGTTGGTTCAATGGATTGATTGCGTTTTGGAGTTCGGAGCTCAACGCAGGGCCGCCGAGTCGCAGAGCCGCAGAGGTCTTCTTGCGAAAAAAAGACTGCAACGTCGGTGACTTGCGCGCCGAAGTGGTGTCCTCGCACCACGAAACTGCACACCGAGCACCAGACACAAATGGCCGACGAAACCCACACAAATGGCGTGCATGCCCACTAGTGTGGCCTGCTCCATGAGCTAAACTGCACTCATGAACAGCGAGGCACCGACCAAAACACTCACCCAGGTCGGGCACACAAGGAGCACATCATGGAAGCGAACTATCTTGGACAACTTCTTCTCTCCATCTCCATCTTTGCTCCCGGCCTCATCCTTCTGGCGCTCGTCGCTTTCGCCGCCGCAACGGCCGGACTCGAGAGAGTGGGCATTTTCGGAGCCGAGCGCAAAGCGCTCGTCATCGCAGGCTCCAACCCTGACCCCGCCGACGTCGTCACGAACTTGAAAGCGGCGGTCCGCGCCAAGGAAGCGCTCAAAAAGACCGGCACCAAGTAGAGAAGAGCGAAAAACAGGCACGCGCTGAGTCCAGCGACAGGGGAGAGGTCGAAAAGCCAGAGGGCAGCGGGTGGAACCCGCTGCCCTCTGGCTTTTCTTGCTCGGGCTGAGCAGAAACCTGCAACGTTTCGCCGCGACTTGCCGATAACTTGCGTGGCTCGACCATCTGGAGGGTAGAAAGGAGGGTCCGATCCTCGTCGCTCTTCTTCGCCCTGGATTCCTGCCCGCGCTATCCGCTATGGTGCCGCCGCGCTCCACAACTTAGGAAAGACCCTTGTCCATCGCCCCTCAGCCCGCAGATCTTCAACGACTCGAGACCATCCTTCGGGAGGTCTTCAAGCACGACGGGTTTCGGCCTCACCAGGCACAGGTCTGCCTGTCGCTGGCTCAGGGCAACGACGCGCTGCTGGTGATGCCCACCGGGGCAGGAAAGTCGCTGTGTTATCAGCTTCCTGGCATCGCACGAGGGGGCACGACGCTGGTCATCAGCCCGCTCATCGCCCTCATGGAAGACCAGGTCGCGCAGCTCCAAGCGCTGGGACTCAGGGCCGACCGCATCCACTCGGGCCGCGACCGCATGACCTCCCGTCAGGTCTGCCGCGAGTACTTGTCTCGTCAACTCGACTTTCTCTTCGTCGCCCCCGAGAGGCTGCGCGTACCCGGCTTTCCGGAGATGCTCGCCAAACGCGAGCTCGCCCTGGTCGCCGTCGACGAGGCGCACTGCATCTCACAGTGGGGACACGACTTCCGACCCGACTACCGAAAGCTCCAAGAGCGTCTCCCTCTCTTGCGTCCAGCCCCCATCGTGGCACTCACCGCCACGGCGACTCCCCTGGTCCAAGACGACATCGTCACGCAGCTCGGGATGACCTCGGGCAAGCGGTTCATCCACGGCTTCCGGCGCTCGAACCTGGCGGTCGAGATCCACAAGGTGGCGCCCAAAGAGCGCCCGGAGCTGATCAAGAAGCTGCTCAGTCAGCCTGGGCGTCTCCCGGCGATCGTCTACGCGCCGTCCCGCAAGCAGACCGAAGAGCTGGCGAGCAGCCTCTCCACCAGCGAGCTGCGCGCCGAGCCCTATCACGCCGGCATGCTCAACCGAGAGCGGGACGCCGTGCAGCGCCGATTCATCGCCGGCGAGACGGATCTGATCGCGGCGACCATCGCGTTCGGGATGGGCATCGACAAGGCAAATATTCGCACCGTCATCCACACGGCGCTGCCCCAGAGCGTCGAAGGGTTCTACCAAGAGATCGGCCGCGCGGGCCGCGATGGTCTGCCTTCTCGCGCGATCTTGTTGCAGTCCTTCGGCGATCGGCGCACCCACCAGTGGTTCTTCGACAAAAACTATCCGCCAACGAGCGACCTCGCCACGCTCTACAAAAAACTCAACGCCGAGCCGAAGGCGTCCGAGGACCTCAAGGCGGCGATGCGCATGGACGAGGAGCTCTTCGCCAACGTCCTGGAGAAGCTCTGGATTCACGGTGGCGCCTTGGTCGACGCCGACAACCAGGTCTGCAAGGGCCAGCCGAGCTGGAAGAAGCTCTATCAGGAGCAGAGGGACTACAAAGAAGCCCAGCTCGGTCAGATCGGGCGCTACGTCGAGAGCGCTGGGTGCCGCATGCTCGGCCTCATCCGCTACTTCGGCGACCAAGAAGACTCCGCTCAGCCTTGCGGCATCTGTGACATTTGCGCGCCCACGGCCAGCATTGCGCTGCAACGCAGAGCGGTCACGAAGACCGAACAGCAGCTGCTGGCCCAGATCATCGTCGCACTCTCGGCGCAAGACGGGCTGTCCACCGGAAAGCTGCACCGTGACAAGCTCGAAAAGGTCATGTCCCGAGACCGTTGTGACGAGCTGCTCAACGCCTTGTCCCAAGCCGGCTTCGTCGAGCTGACCGACGAGACCTTCGAGGCCGACGGTCGGACCGTGCGCTACCACCGCGTATGGCTCACCGCCGTGGGTTGGAAAGCCGCCAGCCAGCCCGAGCAGCTCGAGCGGGTCGAGCTCGCCTCGATCACCGGGAAGAAGAAGACGCTGGGCCGAAAGAGGGTGGAGACTGCGGTCAAGAAGAGCTACGACCTCGATGAAATCGAGGCGCCAACTGGGCTCGTCGAAGCCCTCAAGCACTGGCGCCGGAAAGAGGCCGAGCGCGTCAAAGCGCCGGCCTTCCACATCCTAGGCAACTCGACCTTGGCCGAGATCGCCGCCAAACAGCCCAAGAATGACAGCGAGCTCCTGAGTGTCACAGGCATCGGCGCCAGAAAGCTCGATAAGTACGGGGCGGCGATCTTAGAGATCATCGCGTCGCACTAGCCTCCTTACTGGGCGACATCGACGCCCACCTGTGAGCCGAGGCTCAGGACGTGCAGCGCCGGAGCGCCCAGCGCCTCAGGGTGATAGGTAGTTCCCAGCGAGAGCACCGCAGAGAGTGCAGCAGAGAAGATCACGACGAGCGAGGCGAGCTTGGACACAAAGACCTCGTTTGAACGGGAGCCTTTGCAGTGACCTGCCGGGCGAAGTCAACGCTGCTAGGACCCAAGAAAAGCCAGAGGGCAGCAGGTTCGACCGGCTGCCCACTGGCTTTGCGCTGTTCGATCTCTCAGAGAGAGCCTACCGCGTGCCGGTCTTTCGAACCGCGGCGGCCTCTTGCTCGGAGAGGGAGCCCTTGAGGCCGGAGACCACCACAGACGGGGCGGGATTCGCGATGCCGGCCTCGGCCATGGCCACCTTTCCATCGTTGCGCTCAGCGATGGCGCCCAGCACACCTGCCTTCTCGAGGAGCATCAGTACGCCAATGACGGCAAACACGGTGAAGAGAATGAGGCCGGGGGCGAAGATGACCATGCTGGCCGCGAGTTGTCCGTAAAATCCCATGTCCATGACGCTCTCCTCTATCTCGGTGGCCTCGTGGCCGTAGCGTTTCGTTCGAAGTGTGCCCTAGAGCCCTACTTGGTGCCGGTTTTCTTGACTTCGGTCTTGCTGCGGACGGCTTCGTTGAGGTTCGCAACGACGTCGGCGGGAGCGGGGTTGTGGCCCGCGGCGACCAACGCTTTGCGCTGCGCACCGAAGAGGCCGATTCGCTCGAGGCTGGTGGTGGCGAAGACGAAGGCGATGAGCGCCAGAAGGATGAGGCCGGGAGCAAAGATGGAGATGGAGAGAAGAAGTTGTCCAGCATAGTTGGCGTCCATGATGTGCTCCTTGTTGCCGACCGTGTTTCGGTCGGCGTCTCGCTGTTTCTGACTACAGTGTAGCCCATGGCGCGGGCCACACTAGTGGGCCTGCACGCCATTTGTGTGGGTTTCGTCGGCCATTTGTGTCTGGTGCTCGGTGTGCAGTGGTGTGGTGCGAGGACACCAGTGCCGCTTGCAAGGGGCCGCGGTTGCTTGGGTTTTTAGTCCCAGAGGACCCAAAGGGCACCGAGTAGTCCCAAAAAAGAAAACTCCCGGCGCCTTCGCTAGTGCTTGCGGTGATATCCGAAGCCCAGAGTAGCGCCCGACCGCCCGACCACTACGCCACGTCCTCACTCCCAAGCCCCACGGCTGCAGCCTGCTCCGCCTCACGCAAGGCTTTGCGAGCGACGCGAGTGACGAACACAGTGACGACGATGGTGGCCAAGAGCCCGCCCCAGAAGAGGGCCTGCTGAGCGGCGCCGCCGTCGAGCTTGCCGGTGGTCAAGAGTTGGGTGAGGTCGCCGGCCGCCGAGCCGAGGTAGACGAACATCAGGGTGCCTGGGAGCATGCCGAGCCACGACGCTAGCACGTAGTCTTTGAAGGAGACCTTGGTCAGGCCGTAGGCGTAGTTGAGGAGGTTGAACGGAAAGACCGGCGAGAGCCTGGTGAGCAGCACGATCTTGAAGCCCTGTTGCTCGATGGCTCCCTCGATGGCGCGGAACCGCGGGTACTTGTCGAGCTTCTGTTCGATGGCCTCGCGGGCAAAGCGGCGTCCGACCAGGAAGGCGGCGGCCGCACCGGCCGTGCTTCCGATGGAGACCGCGATGGTGCCTGGCACCACGCCGAACGCGAAGCCGGTGCCCAAGGTCAGGACCGAGCCCGGAAAGGCGAAGAGGCAAGCCGGAACGTAGACGACAGCGACCAGAACCAGGCCCCACGCCCCAAGCGACTCAGTCCACTCCAGGAAAGCCGCGGTCCAATGATTGACGGGCAATAGGGCGAAGGCCGTGATGGCAGCGGCCAATAAAGCGACCAGCAGCAAGACCCGGGCGAACGGGGTCTTGCGGGCCTCATGACGTAGGGCGTCCATAGTCAGTGCCTCGGGTGTGCTCAGCTCTTCTCCCAGTCTAGTTCATTCAGTGTTGCCAAACGCGCCGACCGCGAACCCAACAATGGATCGGCACATGAGCGGACAACCTCGGCACCCTTCGTGGCGCTTCAACCTTGGGCATCGTCGTCTCTCGGATTCGACAACAAAGGACTTAGACCGTCCAAATGCGCAGTTCAGGATGGGGTGTTATGATGCGCCCGGTTTCGGTAAGTTCGCGCTTCCCTCTTCGGTCCTCCCCCCACGTCCGAGACGCAGACGTTGGCTAATCGCCCAACACAACATGGAAGTGTAGGCCGTTACGAGCTCTTGACTCGCATCGCCACGGGCGGCATGGCCGAGATCTTCCTGGCTCGCGAGCGCGGGTTGGCCGGGCTCGAGCGCATGGTGGTCATCAAGCGCATCCTGCCGCACCTGCTCGACGACCTCTCGTTCGTCGAGATGTTCCTGCGCGAGGCCCGCATCATCGCGCGGCTGGCTCACCCCAACGTCGTGCAGATCTACGAGCTCGGCGAGCAAGGCGGCAGCTACTTCATCGCCCTGGAGTACATCCACGGCTGTACGGCCCGGGAGCTGATGGTTCTTGCCCACCAATCCTCCAAGCCGGTGCCTATCGACGTCGCGCTGCTCACGGTGATCGAGGCCTGCCGCGGGGCGCATGCGGCGCACGAGCTCAAGGACAGCGAACATAAGCCTCTGGGCTTGGTCCATCGCGACATCTCGCCGCACAACGTGATGCTCACCCCCGATGGGCAGGTGAAGCTGCTCGATTTCGGCGTCGCCAAGGGTACTGAGGGGTACGAGTCCACTTCGAGCGGCAACTTGAAGGGCAAGTACGCGTACATGTCGCCGGAGCAGTGCCTGCACGAGCCGCTCGATCGACGCTCCGACGTCTTCTCGCTGGGCATCATGCTGTGGGAGTTCTGTGCCGGACGCCGGCTCTTCTACCGCAAGACCGAGATCGAGATGCTGCAAGCCATCACGACCGGAGCAGTGCCTCGAGCCAGCGTCTACAACCCCGCGCTGCCCAAGGCCATCGACGATGTCCTCATGAAGTCGCTGGCGCTCGAGCGAGAGGACCGATACGACAGCGCGGAGGCGCTTCGCATCGCGCTGACCGAGGCGGCGAAAGAGGTTGGCATCGAGCTGAGCACCGACGCCATCGGAGAGTACGTCACGCTGGTCGCGTCCGACGTCCTGGTCGAGCGCCACGAGGTCCTCGACAAGGCCAAAGAACAAAGTTTGAACTCGGCGGACGCGTTCCGTCTCTCCTACGCGGACAGCAGCGTGGTCGACGAGGACTCGGCGACGGTCACCGACAAGCCCACCCCGGAGGTGCTCAGACGAGTGCGCGACCTGCCGTCGGAGGTCTTGGCGGCGGCGTTCGATGAGGCGAGTGTCGGCAGCAAAGAGCCGACCAGCACGGCCTCGGTGAAGGTCAACCTGGGACCGCCACGCAGAAAAATGATGGCCCTGGTCGTTGTGTTGGTGGTGGCCCTCGCGGCACTCATCGTGGTGGTGGCCTACCTCACCGTGGAGGGAAACAAAGGCCAAGACGACGAGGTCGCCGCCGACCCGACCCCCGCTGAGGCTGGCCCACCCCAGCTCCAAGAGACGCTCTACGAGGCCCCAAAGCTCGTCATGGGCTGGGCTCCGACGGTCGATCCCGAGATCCTGAAGGACGAGCTCGACCCGCTGAGGATCTATCTGCAGGACGCCTTCACGCGCCCCATCGAGATCGTCATCTCCAAGGACTACGGTGACCTCGCCGATCGCGTCTTGAGCGGAGAGATCACGTTTGGCATGTTGCCGCCGCTGCTCTACGTCCGCACCGCCGACCGCTCCAAGGACGTCCACCTCGTCGCGGTCAAGGAGTTCGATGGCGCGACCAGCTCCGACGGCTACCTGCTCGTCTCCCACGCTTCAGGGATCAAGGGCCTCGCAGAGCTCGAAGGGAAGCGCTTTTGCTTCACTGACAAAGACTCCACGACCGGCAATTTCCTGCCCCGCGCCCACATCCGGCAAATGGGCTACGATCCGGGCACCTTCATCGGCGAGATCCACTGGAGTGGCGAGCACCTACAGGTCATGCGGGACCTCATCGACGGCAAGTGCGAGGCCGCCGCGACCTACAATGGCGCGTTCCTTACCGCCAGCATCTACGGCATCCCGACCGGACGGATTCGCGTGCTCTCCATCACTGGGCACGTCCCTCAAGACGTCATCGTTGCAGGTCCCGCCGCCACAGAGGCCGAGATCGCGACGATGCGCGACGCGCTGTTGTCGTTCTCGCCAGCGGACTTGGTCGGTCTCGAAAAGATGGGAGAGAACCAGCGGATCACCGGCTTCGAGTCGATCCCGGACGAGGCTTTCGACAGCTTGCGCGCGGGAGTCGCCACCGAGACCATCGACGCGAACAGTCCATGAACACGAATTCGGGCGTCAGCCTGACAAGAGCTCGAAAAAGACCCGGCGAACGAAGAGGGCTCGTTGAAGAAGATCTGGACCATTCTGGAGCTCATGAAGTGGAGCGAAGACTACTTCGCACAGCGCCAAATCGATTCCCCACGCCTCGATGCGGAGCTGCTCCTCTGTGAGACCTTGGGGCTGAGCCGCGTCGCGCTCTATACGAACTTCGATCGGCCGGTCGGCGACGACGAGCTGGCGGCCTACAAGGCGCTCGTCATCCGTCGTGCGGGTCGCCGTGAGCCCGTCGCCTACATCCTCGAAGAGAAAGGGTTTTGGAGCCTGAACCTCAAGGTCTCCCCCGCGGTCCTGATTCCGCGACCCGAGACGGAGCGGCTGGTCGATCTCTCCCTCGAGTTGCTCAAGGGCCCGCTGCTCGCCCGCCGCGACCAGCCTATCGTCGATGTCGGGACCGGCAGCGGCGCCATCGCTTTGGCGCTCGCCTCCGAGCTCGCCGACGCCTTGCTTTGGGCGACCGATCTCTCGGCCGAGGCGCTCGCGGTCGCCCAGGAGAACGCCCGCTCGTTGGGGTTCGAGGAGCGGGTCCGGTTCGTCCAGGGCGATTTGCTGGCCGCGCTGCCCGCGGAGGTGCAGCCTGTGCTTGTCGTCTCCAATCCGCCCTATGTCGCTCACGAAGAGCGCGACCAGCTCGCCCCCGAGCTGTCGCATGAACCAGCGAGCGCGCTCTTCGCGGATGACCACGGTCTGGCCATCATCCGTCGCTTGGCGGCTGAGTCCTTCGCGCGCTTACAGCCAGGTGGCTTCTTCCTCAGCGAGATCGGGGCGACACAGGGACGCGCTGTGAGCTCGCTCTTCTCGGCTCATGGCTTCGAAGACGTCGCCGTAGTGCAGGACTACAGTCAGCGTGACCGGGTAGTCCGAGGACGCAAGCCGTCGTGAGGTGGACACTCAGCCCCCTCCGCCCATCTCCCTCCCCCGAAACGGGCCTGACGCAGCCATGCCGCGTGAGTATCCCCGAAACGGGAGAGGGGGAGTCCAGCAGGCGATTTGCAGGCGTCGTTGCGGGCTTGTTGTTGATCGCCCTCGTCCTCTCGAGCTGTGCGACCCCTCGGGCAGAGAACCTCTGGCACCAAGAGTTGCTCACCGCGGACCGCGACTTCGACCACCAACGTTACGCCGAGGCGAAGGCCCGATACCTCACTCTGAAACCCAGTCCAGAAGCCGAGCTCGACCTCTACATCGACCTCCAATTGGCGCGGATACGGGTCGCCGAAGGGGACTTAGCCGGCGGCCTCGAAACCTTGAAGGCCATCGAGGACGCCGCGAGCGAGACCGAGGAGTGGGCGTCGCAAGCGCGCTCCCTCAGGGCTGAGCTGGCCGAGCTGGACGGCGATCTGAATGCCGCGATGCAGCTCTACGACTCCGTGATCGTCGACTATCCGTCGTCGGCCACAGCCCAACGGGCCTTCGACCGCGTCTTGCGCAGCTTCGACGAGGTCGACTCGCCGGCTTTGGGGGTGCAATGGCTGGCCGAGCTCCACCAACGGCTCGAGATGAACGGTGGCGAGGCGACCCTCGCAGACAACGTGCTCTATGAGATGGCGAAGCTCTTCCATGACAAACTCGGGGACGACGAGAGCGCGATCAAGGCGTTGGAGACGTTGCTGGAGACCGCACCGATGAGTCCCTTGCAGGACGACGCCATCTTCCTTTTGGCTCAGATCGCCCGCGCCCAAGGCCGCGCCCGGGACGCACTCACCCTCTTCGAACGCATCGCGCGGGAGCACGATGGGTCGTGGGCCATGGGGGAGTACGACTCGGCGCTGCGCGACGACGCCATGCTGGCCCGCGTCGAAATCTTCTTGTCGTTGGGAGAGGGGCAAGCCGCCGTCGACGAGTACCAGCGCATCCTCGACGCTTTTCCGGGGTAC
>Ga0100380_10007275_pt1 | contig 11113 bp, 8 predicted proteins | sample CryGeymeta201504_FD_80417 | JGI IMG/M metagenome (GOLD analysis project Ga0100380, IMG submission 80417) | Groundwater microbial communities from Crystal Geyser aquifers in Utah, USA - Crystal Geyser metaG 2015-04 | ecosystem: Environmental > Aquatic > Deep subsurface > Groundwater | place: USA... | reverse complement strand
AATATGATTAAGTAATGATGTCACTTGCCTATATTTAGATACGATTGGAACAGATAATTCTATATTTAATTTATCATTTACGTAAGCGCAAAAAGTAACAATTTCGAGTGAACGCAAACCCAATGCAAATAAATCATCTTCTTCGTAAAGAATAGTTGTCTTAGTTAATTTTTTTAGTATGAAAATAACGGTTTTAGCAATATCATCTATTTCGATTATTATATTCTTATGTATATTATTAGCAAGGTTAGTATCGTAGATACTTTCCAACGCTTTATAGTCAATCTTTTGATGAATCGTATAAGGTAAATAGTCAACTATATGTATTTGGTTTGGGAGCATATATTTTGGCAATGAATTTAAAAGAAAGTTTTCTAATAATGCGGTATTAATATTTTCTTTGCACACAATCACCGCCTGTATTTGTATAGAGGGATTTTTAGTTGTAATTACGGCAGCCTCTTTTATCAATGGATATTTAGATAGAGTACTCTCTATTTCGTTTAAACCTATTCTTAAGCTATTTATTTTTACGATCCGTTGATGTCTACTATAAAATTCGATTTCTCCATTTGCCAGTCTTCGCCCTATATCACCAGTGTAATATAAATTATTTTGATTCCTATAATTTTTACATACTCCTACGCCACCAATTGCAATATTTCCATATACATGTATGGGTAACGAATTATCATTTTCATCTAGAATATATACGCTATTGTTCTTAATAGGGGTGCCAATTGAAATATTGCAATTAATTTTTATTTTTTTTACAGTAGTACAGATAGTCGTTTCAGTTGTTCCATAAGCATTAAATAATTGACAATGACTAGGATAGTTTGTATGAATCTTATTCACCGTATCTCCGCCAATAATAATATTTTGCATAGAATTCACATTTAATAAATTTAATTGATTGAATATATTTGGAGGAAGTAACATTGTTGTGATTTTTTCCGTAGTTATAAGATTTTGTAAATAATTTATTTCAATTCGTTTTTTATGATTGGTTATGATTAAACAACATCCTGAAAGGAGTGACATAAAAATTTCCCAGAGAGACGCGTCAAAAGATAAGGCTGAGAATTGTAGTATTTTTTGATTTTCATCAAGATTGAATAGTTTTCTTGACGCTTCAATTAAGTTATAAAGTGCACTACCATCGACAACAACAGGTTTCGGTAAACTGGTTGAACCAGAAGTATATAAGCAATATAAATTTGTTAAGTTAGTGCTTTTAATTGTGTTTTCTTTTAAAAAAGATGCAGTATTTTGAAGTTCTTCCATCAATAATAACTGTACATTAGGAATAATAGAGTTTAAGTATGATGAGAATTGTTTATTACTAATCAAAAAGGTTATTTGACTTTTATTGATATAATGCTTTATTCGTAAGGCTGGCAGCTCAGGATCTATAGGAAGATAAACGACGCCGATTTTGAAAAATGCAACAATCAGGATAATAACTTCAATGCCATTTTTTAGAGAAACGCCAACTGTGCTATTAGGAGTAATCTGCAAAGTCTGTAAGTAGCCGGCTAGATAATTAGCTTTTTCATCTAATTCTTGATATGTGATTTTTTTATTATCATCTTTGGCCGCTATATTTTGGGGGAAGTTTTTGACAATTTGATGAAATTTTCTCATTATGTTATTATCGTTATAAGGCATAAATTCTGTTGTATGTTCAGAAGGTATGTATTTCTTAAATGAAGTATTTTCAAGCGTAACTTTTAATAAATCTTTGATACATTTTTCAGGATGTTTTGAAATGTAGTCCAGTAGAAATAAAAAATGTTCTAATACAATATTAACAAAATTATCGTCATAAAGGCTTTTATCGTATTCTGTTTTAATAACTAATGATTCATAATGTTGTATGAATTTTAAAGACCATGCAAATGGTGTATTTGTGGCTGATTTGATATAGAAATTATACTGAGGGAAAGCATTTTTCAAAATGCTTTCAAATGAGAATGGTTTGTAATCAATTACGGTATCATATAATTTCGAGTCAATTGGTAAGTTAAAAAACTTTTTTAATTGCAGAGATGAAATAGAGGCTTGTTCTCTGATTTTTGTAAATTGATGGCTTAGTTTATCTAAGTATGTGATTATTGTATCATTTGGTTCAATTTCACAAATAACAGGTAGGATGTTAATGTGGATACCTATAGGTGACTCTTGAGTCATTGGTAAAAAGCTTCGTACAGTACCTAAGGTCACGCGTTGACTTGATGTGTAATGGTACATGCAAAGTGACCAAATGGCAATTAGCAAGGAATTTGTGCTGAAATTAATTTGTTTTTTAAAGATTTTTATCTGTTTATAAAGTGATTCTGTAAGAGTCAGTGTAATTTCTTCTGTCTCTAGCATTCGTCTTTCTGTCGTTGAATTTATCTTTAAAGCACACCCAATATGCTTATTTAAAAGAGTTTTCCAATAGACTGAGTCAAAAGGAATAGCCTGTATATCTGTTTTTTTTTCAGAAGAAATGTTTTGAAAACAGTGTAATTCGTCGTCGAAGTAGTGAGCTAAAATTTTTTTAAATAGCAACGCGGATGCGGTTCCGTCCATTAAAATGTGATGTCTTGTCCAAATTATTAATGTTTGATATTTAGATGGTGCAAGATAGAAACGCATTAAACCAGGAATGTTTAAATCAAATGGTTGCTGAAGGTCTTCTTTTAGAAAGGTTGTAAAGCTTTCGGTTTGATAAAGATCATCCTTAATATTAAACTCACGTATTTCTTGTATAGATACATTTACATAGGAATGTGATTTTTTAATAAACGTATCATTTTTTTGATGAAAAGAATATTTTAATTGAGGAATTTGATTGATAATGTGATGTACTGTTCGACAAAATTTTGAGATATCTATTTTAAAATCAACGTGAATAATATTTTGCACAAGATATAAAGGAGCTATCAACGAATTGGCTAAGCAATCATAAAATAATCCTTCTTGGATAGGAGATAGCTTTTCATATTTGTCAATGTGTTGCATTTTCTTAACCATAAATATCATCCTTTTCGGGCAAAATTTGACTAGACCACTTCTTTAGCAAAGTGGTTATGATTTCCGTTTGTGAGAAAATAACACTATGATCAGCATTTGGAATAAAATATACTTTCCATTTCAAATTGTTGCTAATGTAATTAACCATAATCTTAGCTTCATTTCGCATATATTCGGTTGCGATCAAAGTGGTTTTGGGTTGACTTTGCAAGAGATTGATGATTTTGCCATCACGATAAATTTTTGCTAATATTTGCAAAATATTAGCAAAACCTAGCGGGTTTTCAATTGGACGAGTATTTGCTTGTAATGCAAATCGACGCTGCTGAAGGGTTATTAGTCTTGAAAATGCAGCATTTCCTTTTTGAGGGTCGACGCTAATCATTTCTGCTATCTTTTGTAGTTTATTGGCTATGATATGATAGTATGTGTGACTAGCATTTAGCATAGAAGGTTCAATGAGTAATTGTCTGTTAATTTTGGTTGGTATTTTGCTTGACAGAAAGGCTGATATTACACCACCGAAAGAATAGCTGGCTATATCAAAATTTTCCCAATCATGCTGCTCAACTAGTTGTATGATTACATCTAATATATCGGATAAAGTAAAATCATAAGCACCTAGATTCTGTGGATTCAACTTACCGACCCCTGGTAAATCAGGTACTAGTACGTGTGACCAATAGCTGTCTAATTTTCCCAGTATGTTATTCCACGTATCTAATCCACCAAGGCGACTTCCGTGCAATAATAACAATCGTCTATTCGATGCTGGATTTAAATACGCGTAAGAATGGTAATGCAATTTACCTAATATAGTGTTATATGTATGGTGCTCAACAATCATATTGGTCTGCTTACTCGCTTGGATATTAAAGTGATACCATCACAAAAGGGTAGTAGACAGTAATGGATATTTTTCCAGGTAGTCAACAAAGAATTAAATTCATGCATTGCTTGTGTTTGTGTATTTTGAGAATTCCGATTTATTACATCGCCTTTTCTTAACGTATTATCTACAATGATTAATCCTCGTTCAGAAAGAATCTCTAAACACAGTTGAAAATATTGCCAAGTATTTTCTTTGTCAGCGTCGATATAAATAAGGTCGAAAGTTTTTTTTTGTTGTAATAAATTACGTAATGTTTTTAATGCAGACCCAATCTTTAGTTCAATTTTGTTGTGTTGATTTGCCGCATTCCAATAAGGTATTCCTATGCTCGGAAAAACATTATTAATATCACACGTCGTTATATGTGTTTTTTCATCGGTAGCTAAAGCTAAAGCTAACGTAGTATAACCTGTAAAAGTACCTATTTCTAATATTTTATGAGGAGAAAGAAATTGAGTTAAAAATATTAAAAATGTAACCTGCTCAGTGGGGGTACGTAATCGTGCATATTTAAGTTTGTCTGTTGTTTCTCTAAGTTGATAAAGATATGGATTCTCCTGAGGGTTATAAGCTGATAAGTAATTTAATAATTCCGCTGTCATTTCTATATATTTATTCGTTTTCATCGCTTATCCTTTTTTTCTAGAAAAACAATACACAAGTTCGTTGTAGTCAATTTTTTCTGTCCTTGTTAATGGTAGCTTATCCATTATCATAATCTTAGAAGGACAGCAATAATAAGGCAAAAACTTTTTACAATGTTGTGAAATGCGAATTTTCGATAATTGGATGTTTCCACTAACAAAGCCAACTAAGTCATTTTCTACCATGCAAACTCCTGCTTGTATAATACCATCGAATTTACGTAATACTGCCTCAATTTCACAAATATCAATACGATTGCCACGATATTTTATTTGTTTGTCTTTTCGTCCGATCAATATTAATCCAGCATGATCAATCCTAACTAGATCGCCTGTTTTATAAGATGGAACTCCATCGGCATTAAAAAAGCTCTGGTCATTTTCTACATTGAGATAGCGAGATAGATTAGATGTGCCTGCACATACTAATTCACCTATTTGCCCTAATTTTGTTATTTTCTGCCCATGTTCATTGATTACGTAAAGTTTTGTATTCGTGATAGGGTTACCAATACTCAGTTTTTCGATTAGATGAAAGTTAAAATTTGCGGGCAATATATAATAACTACAAACGTTTGTTTCAGTCGGGCCATATAAATTAGCGATTATTTGTGCTGGAAATTTTTGTCGTAACAACGATAAATCTGATATAGGGTAATGTTCTCCGGCAAAAAGTATGCAACGGAGTTGTGTTTGATAAAAATGACTAAAATTTTCTTGTTTTTGCAATGCAATTAAGGCTGTGGGCACCATATAGATAATGGTTATCTTATTTTCTTTTAGCCAATTAGCAATAATATTGGGAAATATTTTAATTTGCTGAGGTACACAATGAATGCTTCCACCTGATAATAAAGCAGCGAAAATATCTAAAACACTTAGATCGAAGTACCAAGGCGCAAATGAACAAAAGCGATCGTTTTCACATAAATTAAAGGTAGTGATTGCCCACTGAAGAAAGTTACAAATATTAGTCTCATGAATTTGGATGGCTTTTGGTTTGCCAGTAGAGCCAGAAGTATAATAAATTAATATTGTGTTCAATTGGCATCGATTTTCTGCAAGTGGCTCGCTGTATTTGATACCGGTTCTTAAGTCATAAACAATTTTTACTTGACATTGTTTCGCAATTTGATACCACCGAAATTCTGATATGTTTTCTTCACATATTATAAAAATAACTTCTTTAAAAATGCATGCGAGAATCAAAGATAATAGCTCTGTAGATTTTTGTCCAATTATAACAATGATATCTCCTTTATGTAACATCAAGTTCTCTAACAACTTTGCTTTTATATGGCACCATTGGAACAATTCTTGGTAAGACAATGATGTTTTATCATCTTCAATAGCAAGATGATTTGAAAAATTTTCAAATGCTTTTAACAATAGCATTCTAAATTGCATTTTCGCACATTTTTTTTGTAATTTTGGTATCAATAAATGCAACGATAGATGCTATATCTTTGAAATTATCCGGGTTTACCTCATCATCATCTATTTTTATACCAGCAACCGATTCAATGTGTGTTACTAATTGTATTAGCGTTAGTGAATCGATGATACCTGCATTTACTAAATCAGTAGTTGCATCGAGATACATTTCTTCGTCTTTGTCCAACAATAATTCATGTTGAATAAATCCAATTAGCTCTATTGCTGTTATTTTTTTAAGTTGCATAACTTTTCCTCCAGATTACCATATATCTAACTCAGGTATTTTTAAAAGTGTTTTTCCTAAAAATACTTGGCACATGTCACTTACGGCGGGCATTAGTCCGCCACACATACTATCTCTTAGTAGCCGTTCTAAATCAAATTTACGGCTTATAGCGGCTCCACCACATGTTCGCAATGCGAGTGTTGCAAGCTGAGGCATGGTTTCGCCTAAATAATATTTGGCTGCATATATCGATTGGTGAGAGTCTAACGTATCGGGGTTATTAGATACTTTTGTCGCAGACTCGAAAACGCTTAATCGCGCATTATTAAGTAAACCAAACATTTCACCTATTCTAGCTTGTATTAATGGCTTATAGCCTAAGCCAGTTTGTTCGTCATAATTGGTGCGTTGTCGTATATATTCGCAAGTAAAATCGAAAACAGCTTCCATGATGCCTAAATAAACGCCTAAATATCCTCCGGTTACCCAATGTGGTTGTTGCATAACTTTAGTTAAAGCGAATCCTTGTTGCCCCATAAATAGAGCGTCGGAATTTAATTTAACATTGTGAAACTCGACAAGATAACTCGCAGTTCCACGCATACCTAGCACGTCCCAATCTTCAACAATGTTGACCCCAGTGGATTGTCTGGGTACCAAAAAATATGTTAACCAGTGGTGAGAAGTCGTCTCAATATTTTTTTTATTAGCTAGGACTAAATAATAGTCTGCATAGCTTGCCATTGTTACAAAAGATTTTCGACCATTTAAACAAAAGCCATCTTTTGTTTTTTCAAAGTTGGTTTTAATCTGAGTAAAACGCGCGCCGACACCAGGTTCAGTTGTTGCAGCAGCAAAGATTTTTTTTCCCACAATAATTAGATCAAAAATATGCTTCAACTTTGATTCAAATGCGGCTCTTTTGGGTGCTGCAATTCGTTCAAGTTCATAATTTCCAATACTACCAACAACCATGTTATGCATGTTAAATGCGGCGGCAGTTGAAGAACATGCTTGTGCTAAAATGGTTAAACAACGTTGGTATTCATAAAAATTAAAGCCCCAACCACCGAATCTTTGCGGGATAAATAAAGCATGCAAGTTTTTCTCTTTAATAGCATCTAATGCTTCACATGGAAACCGATGATTTGCATCACATTCAGAAGCAAAACGCTTGCAAATATTTTCAGCAATTTCCGTTACGTTTTTCAATGCGGTTTCGAAATTTTGTTTACTTTTGATCATAACAATCTCATTAGCACATGTTTTAAAGAATCATTAGTTCCGCTATAAATCCAGCTTGAACGAGCATCTAAGTAAGCTTGCGTATTTTCGGAAAGTTTTGCGGCAGCAATATAACATTCAGAAACATGCCATTTAGTTAAACAGCCAAGTTTAATATATTCATGTTGCCAACATTGTACATTAATATTAGATAGATTTTCTAATAATAAACTTTTTGCTGAGCAAAGTAAACGATAAATTTCCACTTTTGAGTGACTCGCAGCATTTTGGTAAAATTGATTTATTAATCCAATATATGCCAATGGGATAATTAACCGCTCAAAAGTAATAGCCTTAAAGGCGAGAGTATGTCCAAGACCTGGTTTTCCAATGAGCATATCTGAAGATATTTTGTGTTTTTGAAATTTAATCGTGCCTATTATGAGATTTTTTAATCCGATGAGGTTTTCAAGTGGTGTGGTAATGATTCCCGGATCATTTAATTTGACTAGAAAGCAACTTAAGTTGTATGGCTTTAATTTTATATTACCTGAAGCAGCATATAGCAAACCGATTTCTGCAACCGGGGCATTGCAAACATAAGTTTTCTCACCATTAATTAACCAGCTGTTATTATCTAAAGTAGCTCTTGTATGCATTGAAAAAATATCCGTGCCCCCATTTTTTTCGGTCATGCAATGTGCCGCTATAATTTTTCCTTGACTTAACAAGTCAACAAGTTGCTGGTGAATAGTATTGGAAGCAATATAATGTTGTTGCAGAGGTAACCAAACACCAGCGATTTGAAACAACGCACTTAACAATGTCACAGGATCGTTTTCTTGTAAATACCAATCGATTATTTCCAATATTTTCGACCAAGACGGTTTAGCAACTGTAAAATTTTCAAATAACCCTGATTGTTGGAGTTGTTTCCATGCATTTGAATCTTTAAGGTTTTGGACACTATTAGCACACATCATCTGTATATCCTTTTTTACGCCCCATTTGGTTTGCATACCATGTATTTTTATTAACAAAAATAAAATAATTTGCGAACCTCAAGCCACAATTGAGTTGGAGGATAATTATTACAATAGCCTTTTGCCCCATAAATCACCATCAAATTTTCTAGCGAAGGTAGCAAGCAAGATTTAACAAAGTACTCGAGCGCTATACGATCCAATCCACTTATTAAGCCACTTTTATAAAATTGTAACATCATTTCTGTATGCGTAATTTTTTCTTGGACTACTGAGAAATCTTTTAAAAAGTGATTGTTAATTCTTCGACCCTTTGCATAACTTCTACTATCCTCTAGAATATTTTCAATCATAATGTAAGTTTTTATAAATTTCGCATCCTCTGAGTCAAACGTAGTAAAGAGCTCGTGTTCCATTATTGTAAAGTCGTCAACAAGTTTAGATAAGAATTCTTCAGTGATTGATGCGAGGCGGTATTTTTCTATGGTCTTCATCTTTGTTACCAAATAAAATTCAAAAGGACAATTTATAGGTTCAATTTTCTAATGGACAAAAACTAACCCACTCAAAATATAGGTGACAGCCCCAAAAACGTAAAAACATTGATATGGCAGCAATTTTATAGTATTTTATATGAAAAAGCAATATTTCTGTAATTTCTCCGTCAGATAAAGGTCGTAGATGGAAATAACTTTTTTGAAATTAATTTATACAAATTTAGCGATTTAACTATTTTTAAAATAAATATTTCGGCGATGATAATAATCAATAATGTATAGTCATATGTTCTTAAATGCATTCAACGAAGGCGTGTAATATGGTTAATGGAAATATAGAAACGCATATGTCTGATAAATCAAATGAGTCTGCCAATTTGCTCAATGGTAGTATGGGTGATAGGGTGGAAAACGCTCAGGGTAGCACGATACCTATATCAGCCAAGGTTGTATTAAAACAGCTTGCTGCCTTTAGTAGTTCACGTTGTTTGGTCGCAATAGGAACTTTTATCACATTCGCTATGCTATCAAAATTAGATGAAGATGCCTCAGCTGCAATTGCCTTAATTAATCCTGTTCAATCGCTTACAGTGGCATCTTCGATGGCGTTTTTTGGTGTAATAAGTAATTGTGGAGCAAGAAAATTTGCACAAAAAAAACATCAAGAAATTGGGCAATTATTTAGACAAGGAATTATTTTATCGGGGATAGTAACGCCAATTAATTTGGCTATTAATTTAGTAAGTCCAATTTTTTATAGCATACTAGGACAAAATCCCAGTTACACAAAACGTGTTGCAGAATATTTTTTGGGATATAGTTTGGGAATGCCCGCGGTTGCGTGGGCTGCGTGTGAACAAGAAATCTTGTTGGCGACACAAAACAACGTTGCTATTGTAACTATGAGCGTTCTTAAACTTTCTCTGCGTCTTATTTTTTCATATGCGCTGATTTTTGGTAATTTTGGCCTTCCTAAACTAGGTTTTTTTGGATTAGGACTTGCCAATAGTTTATCAACGTGGATTTCTATCGGTATAAATACTTTCTATATGTACTTCAGTTCAAATTTAAAACGATATAATTTATTTAAATCATCTAATGAAAACATGGAGCATGCATTATCACTAAAAGAATTATTTACCATGGGAAATTTTGCAGCAATCCAAACGGCATCTCAGATGATTTATTCAATTCTTATTGTTATTATGGCGGGATGGAGTGGGGGAGCCTATTTACAGCAACAGCAAATTGTTTTTCAATATTTTTCTTTATTATCAACCGTTCAAACCAGTATCACAAAAGTTACAGGAATCTCTGTTAGTAATGCAGTAGGTAAATTAAACCAAAGATTGGCTCGCATTTCCACACTTTCTTTTATTAGTTTTAGTGCGATTATAGATATCATTGCAACTGCTATATTTACAGCAACAGCTCCTTTTCTTGCACATCCTTTTTTAATAGATGATAGCGCAGAACAACAAGAAATTATCTCAGTACTACCGTTACTTTTTATACTTAATGGTATTAATCAAATTTTTAATGATATAAAACGCATTGATACAAATGGGCTACGTTCTTACAATCAAAGTAAAAAACCTCTGGTATTTAACCTTATATCGATTTATTTTTTTTCTTTACCACTTGCTTTTTTGCTGGGTATTGTATTAGAACTCGATAATCCTGGCTTTTCGTTAGGATCTGCCGTAGGAAGTTTAATCGGTGCAATGATGTTAACTCTATATTTTTTCAAGATGACTACGTTATCGCAAGAACAACTCAAAGTGCTTTTAAGAAAGCCTCAAAAAAATATTCAATTACAAAGTAATACTTTCAAACTTAGCAATGTGTTCAGCGGATTATTTTCATATTGCACTGGAGCAAACGCAACTTTGAACGAACTTGATACCTCAAAAGCTATAAACACAGCTGAAGAAGAAGCTAAAATCGTAGTTATACCTAGTTAAAGACTAGAGATTCCTCCCGGTTTCTTACCGGTGATTATTTTTATAACCACCAGGATACATAGGTTTGGGATGTCTTGTGTGAAGCGTAATAATTTTCAACGCTAGCTATGGCTTTATGGCATATCATCAGGAGCTAACTTTTACATTGTGCTAAGCTTTAGAAAGCCACTCAGTTAACTGGCGAATTAATTTCTCGCGATTAAATTCTTGATCGCTATATTGTTT